>FWPU01001819.1_pt1 | contig 61694 bp, 55 predicted proteins | sample 2228361 | NCBI WGS metagenome assembly FWPU01 (sample SAMEA103939777, study PRJEB20133) | metagenome
AATACCTCCGAGAGTCTTATCAGGCCAAGCTGGCAGAGCTTGGAGAAATAAGAGCTACAACGGCCCAACAGCTTAATCAAGAATCGCTAAAGTCGGCTATCCAAAAGCTGGAGGAGATAATTAATCAGTGGCCAGATTACGAACTCGACGATACGGCGATAGAAGAACTGGCAAAGCAATTGGAACCAATGCTTCCGGCTACGCTCAAGCAATACGGAAGAAAAGCCCTTACCATCCTGGGCAGCCTCTATCACTATCTCGACCTAAAGGAGTCGATGGAGACAGGCCAATCACAAACCAACCACTTGTCTTAAAGCCGTAATAGACCAGAAACCATGCCCGCTAAAATCCCCCAAGACATCGAAAGAGAAGATAGGATCGTCGGACCCCTGACCTTAAAACAACTGCTTTGGATTCTGGGCGGAGGCGCTATCATGACCGGCATCGTCCGCTACTGGATGGCGGGCTACCTGTACACGACCGAAGCCATTCTCTTAAGCGCCTTCTTCGGCCTGCTGACTTTCCTCTTTGCCTTCTTCAAGATCAATGATTTGAATTTCGTCGGTTTATTGGTCGCCCTCGTCCGTTTTCTTCTTCTGCCTAAGCAGGCGGTTTGGCAAAGAACCGTTGGGCCAGGCCCCCAAGATTCTCTTTTGGTCCCGGAGCTGAAAAAAGGGGCAATGAAAGCCGAAAAGAACCCTGAGGAGCTACGCAGCGAGTTGGAGAAATTGAGCTTCATCCTAGATACCGGGGCGCCGAGTTCGGAGATGAGCGAGAGGATCGCCGCCTTACCGGGCCAACCAGCTGAGACCATCGAAGCGGTCGAGGAGTTAGAGGACGTTTTAGCTCAAGCGGAGTAATTATGGCCAAAAACACAACCCAACAATTCCTGGATATCAAAGAAGTGAGAGACGGCATCATCACCCTCAAGAACGGCGGCTTAAGAGCTGTGTTGATGGTTTCAGCTATCAATTTCAATCTTAAAGCCGCCGAGGAACAGCAAGCGATTATCGAGAGTTTTAAACACTTTCTTAACTCGCTCGAGTTCCCCATCCAGATCCTAGTTCAATCCCGCCCCTTGGATCCTTCGCCTTACCTGAAGAAATTGGAGGAGGTTCGCAATCAGCAAATCAACGAACTGCTGAGGCTTCACACCACCGAATATATCGATTTCATTAAAACCATCATCGGTGCGGCCCGGATCATGAGCAAAAACTTTTACGTCATCGTCGGTTTGGAGCCGGTTGGGCCGGGTCGCCGGAAATTCTCCTTCTTCAGTTCTCGCCGAGAAGAACAGCTCCGGGAATTGAGGAAAAGGGCCCAAACCATCTCTTCCGCCCTGGCCGGCTTGGGCTTGAGCAACGTTCAGCTCAATACCCAAGAGTTGCTGGAACTTTTCTATTCCAGCTACAACGGCGACGTCAGCTATCGCCAGAAGTTGTTTGATGTCAGCGTCGTGGAAACGCCGGTCATCCGTTCGGTTTTGGAGCAAAAAGAAAATAAGTCACCTCAAGCGAAAAATGATTAAGATTTGGCCATTTAGCGTTCGCAAGAAAGAGATCAAACCTCTGGAGCAAAAAGAGGAGCTTTTGGAATTGGGACAGATTTCGGTGCGCGATCTGATCGCGCCGGCGGCTTTGGTCATCCGGCCCGAAAGCTTGAGCTTGAACGACCTTTTGGTTCGGACCTATTTCGTCATCAACTATCCCCAATACGTGGATCTTAACTGGCTGACTCCTTTGATCAATCTGGACGCGACGGTGGATATCTCGCTTCACATCTATCCGACAGACTCAGCCGAAATCCTCAAGCGCCTTCAACGCAAGGTGGTTGAGATGTCATCCAGCCTGGCAATTCAACAGGAAAGGGGCGCAGTCCGGGACCCGGAACTGGAGATCGCCTATCAGGACGCCGAACAACTGCGAGACCTCTTAGCCAGAGGCCTAGAGAAGCTTTTTAGGATCGGGCTTTACTTGACTATCTATGCCAAAACTAAAGGGGAATTAGACCAGCTGGGGCGCCAGATTGAAACTCTGCTCGGGGGACAGCTGATTTACACTCGCCCGGCAATTCTACGGATGAAAGAAGGTTTCAAAACTTCCCTGCCCCAAGGCACCGACGAATTGGATGTGGTCCACAATATGACGAGCTCCTCTTTAGCCACGGCCTTTCCTTTTGTCTCATCCAACCTTACTACCGGTGACGGTGTGCTTTACGGAATCAACATGCATAACAACTCCCTGATTCTCTTTGACCGCTTTAGTTTAGAAAATGCCAATATGGCTGTCTTCGCCAAATCTGGGGCTGGTAAAAGCTACGCCGTTAAATTAGAGATTTTAAGAAGCCTGATGTTCGGCACTGACGTGATGGTGATTGATCCGGAAAATGAGTACAAAGCTTTAACCGCCGCCGTGAACGGCACCTACTTTAGCCTAAGTCTTAATTCTGATAAAAGGATTAACCCCTTTGACCTGCCTGATTTGGGGCCCGAGGCTGATGGTGAACAGGTCTTGAGGGCGGCGGTGATTGCCCTCTCCGGCCTTATCCGCTTAATGATCGGCGAGCTTTCCCCGCAGGAAGAGGCCATCCTAGATCGAGCGCTTTATGAGACTTACGCCGCCAAGAATATCACGGCCGATCTTAAAACCCATAAAAACCCCCCACCTCTCCTAGGAGATCTCGAGCAAATTCTGCGCGGGATGGAAGGCGGCGAGAACATGGCGCAGAGATTAGAAAAATATACCAAGGGCACCTTCGCTGGCATTTTCAATCAACCCACCAACATAGACCTAGACCGCGGCTTGGTGGTCTTCTCCATCCGCGACCTGGAGGAAGAACTCCGCCCAATCGGTATGTATACCGTCCTTAACTACATTTGGAACAAGATCCGCTATGAAATCAGAAAGCGCTTGCTCGTCATGGACGAGGCCTGGGTCCTGATGCAGCACGAGGACTCGGCCAAGTTTGTTTACTCGATTGCCAAAAGGGCCCGCAAGTATTGGCTGGGCTTAACCACCATCACTCAAGATGTGGAAGATTTCCTCGACAGCAAATATGGCCGGGCAGTCGTAGCCAATTCCTCGCTCCAGCTTTTAATGCGCCAATCACCGGCTTCAGTTGAGCAGGTAACTAAGACCTTTAATCTCAGCCTGGGAGAAAAGCTTTTCCTCTTGGAAGCGAACGTCGGCGAAGGCCTCTTCTTCGCCGGCAATAATCACGTCGCTATCCAAGTAGTCGCTTCCTATTTGGAGGATCAACTAGCCACCTCCAGCCCAGAGAAGCTAGCCCAATTACAAACTAAGTTGGAGGCCAAATGAGACTAACTTCCTTTTCAACTCTGTTCTGGCTCGCGAGCGGCCTCATCTTGCTGGCCGTTGCCTTTCCTGCCCTCCTACAACCGTTCATGAGAATTTCGACCGGTCTTTACGAACGCTACGGCGGCTCGCCAGAGGAGGTGGATAGAATTCAATACCCGGCGAGCGACGGCAAACCAGAAGGGGTGCCGGGCTTATTGGACCCTGCTGACCTACCCGGGGATTTTGTGGCTCTCTATGGGCCAGAGAAAACCGTCAAACTAATCACGGAGGAAAAATTCGCTTCTCGCATCTACGCCGACGATAACGACCTCCTAACTTTCAAAATCGTCTTCCAGTATAACAACCCGAGCAGCAGCCGTCAGGAAGTGAACCTGATAGATGAGATAGAGAACGGCTTCCTGGGTTATCCCAGCTACACCTACCGCGGCGATAAACCAGAAGTGATCATCCCTCGCAATTTCCCAGAAGACAACCAGATCGTCATTCAAGTGCCGGCTCGGAGTCAAGGCGAGATCGAATTTCTGATGGGAGGCGGGGTGCGAGGCCAAGCCGGCGAGAGATTAATCAATAAAGCCATTCTCACTCAACCGAGCAGAAGTCACCCCCTAGAGGATGAGGCGACCGTTTTAATTCGAAGCTAACTATGGTCATCACCAAACCCACTCTAGGCAGTCTAATTGCCGCCTCCGCTCGCCGGCGGCAAGAGGAGGAGTTAACCCTTAAGCGGGCCGCGGCTTTAAATCTCCCCTACGTTTATCTCTACCAAAGTTCCCCCGAGCCTAGGGCGGTGGCGATGATCCCCAAAGAGATGGCTCGGGAAGCTCGTCTCTTTGCCTTTAAGCGCGAGGGCAATAGTCTTTCTATCGCTACCGATAGTCCGAAGAGTCCGGCGACTCAAGCAGCTCTCAAGAAATTGAGCAAAATCCTTCCCTTGCAACCCACCCTTTATCTTGTTTCCACTACCAGCCTGAATTATCTGCTGCATTCCTACGACCTCTTTGCCCCAGTGAGGAAAGAGGCGGCTGAATTACATGTCAAACCGATCAAATCCATCTCCCTAGACACCGCCAAAGTTTCTCAAAGCTTAAAGGCCCTCTCTACCAGCCAGCTTCTGGATTACCTTTTGGGTTTGGCCTTAGGGAGCAAGGCTTCTGATCTTCACTTGGAGCCGGGAGAAAAAAAGAACCGCGTCCGTCTCAGGTTAGACGGGATTCTCTACGAGATTGCCAATTTAGACAATGCGGCTCTCCTCGCCCTCACCAACCGGATTAAGCTCTTGGCTGATCTTAGGCTCAATATCCGCGCAAGTGCGCAGGACGGGCGCTTCGGTTTTCAAACCACAGATAAGCAGAAAATCAATGTCCGAGTCTCTACTCTGCCCACGCCTTGGGGAGAAAGTGTGGCTTTGCGTCTCCTGCCTGAAGAGGGTTTGGTGGTCCGTTTTGAAGAACTGGGGCTCTCCAGTCGCAATCTCGCTTTGGTCAAAGCGGCGATGGTTAAACCCAATGGCCTCATTCTCAACACTGGCCCGACTGGCTCCGGTAAAACCACTACTTTGTATGCCATTTTAAGTCAGCTCATTCAACCAGGAGTGAAGATTGTGACCATCGAAGACCCGATTGAATACAATTTGCCCGGCCTCACTCAAACCCAAGTCAACCCGAAGGAGAACTACACCTTCGCCTCCGGCTTGCACTCAATCGTCAGACAAGACCCGGATGTGATTTTAGTCGGCGAAGTCAGAGACAAAGAAACCGCCGAGATCGCCCTTCAGGCCTCTCTCACCGGACATTTGGTTCTCTCCACTTTACACACCAACGACGCCGCCGGCGCCTTGCCGAGACTGGTAGAATTGGGAGTCAACGCTAATCTTTTCGCCGAAGCAGTTGAATTAATTATCGCTCAAAGACTCCTCCGCCGGCTCTGTCTGGTCTGTCGGAAAGAAAAGCATTGGGAAGAACTGATCCTCACGCCGGAGCAAAAAGCCCGGGTGGAAAAAAGCTACCGCAACCTGCCGCCTGAGATCCAAAAAGAATATCCTCTACCTGAAAGATTCATTCGCCCGCTTGGCTGCGCGGCCTGCAACGGTTTGGGCTACCGGGGGAGGATCGGGATCTTTGAGACTCTTAAAGCCACTCCCGCCATTACCCGGTTGGTGGCCGATAAAAGGAGCATCGATGAGATTCGCCTGCAGGCTGAAAAGGAGGGGATGTTAACGATGGAAGAAGATGGATTAATGAAAGTTCTCCAGGGCATCACCACCTTAGAGGAGCTCTTCCGAGTGACCAAGGAGAGTCAATAACCGCTCGGTTCTTTTATGTATGCTATAATGTTCTCTAAGAAGGAGGGAGAGCCCTAAATCAGGGTCACCTCCTCTTTTTATGCCCGCTTTGGATAGTAAAATGCCTCTTTCCGTCTTGGCGCTTTTCTTGGCGACGACTTTAATTTTACTCGATCTTACGCCTTTCTTGACCGAGAAAGAGGCCAAGGCCTACACCCCTATCCAGAACGAAGGAGAGATGCTTCTTTCTTTTTTGGGTTTAAAAGAGAGCGCCGAGCCGCTGACGGTGACCGCCCAAATCGGAGAGGTGGTGACCCTGCCCGATCTCTCCTTTCTCCCGGCCACCCTTAAGGCACTGGAGGATAGTCTAGCCGGCGCGGTAAAAATTTACCCTGCCTATAACCTGGACCCTTCCGTCTCCAACCCGCTACTCTATCTGCCATCAAATGGCCTACCTTACGGTTTCAGCTCCCAAGCGACCCCACCTCCCGGCTCGCCGCTTTACTATGCTTACCGCCAAGGAGGCAGCCTTCTTTATGGTGAAGGGGACGAGGTGGTTTTAATTATGCCGGACAAAAGCACCAAGAGCTTTTTCAAATCAACTGGCTTTGAAAGCACCTTCCTACAAGAGACCCTTGCTTACCCGCCGATTGCTTTCCCCGGCGCGATAGATAAATACATCGCCGAATACGGCGGGATAATCGTCGCCCAAACCGAGAGCTGGGTTTTGATGAAATTCCCCTCAGGAGGATTCCTGAAGGTGGCTAAGTAAAGGCGGGGAGGAGGATATAGCGGTGAGGGGATTCGCGAACAGAAAAGGTCGCCAAAGGCGATCTTTCTTTCATTTATTATCCCTACTCCCTAGTCTCCACTCTCCGGCGCCTGCACCGGCCATCGCTCACTAATTAAAAGCTTCTTGCTGAATTTTAGTCTCTGCCAGAGCACCTCGGTGATAAACGGTGCAAACGGATGAAGCATAATTAAAAGCTCGGCAAAAACTTGACGCAGAACCCCTCTGGTGCGGGCCGCTTTCTCTCCGCCCTGAGCCAAGGGTTTTTTAGCGGCTTCTATGTACTGATCAGCTAATTCGTGCCAAGCGAAATTTAACAATCTCTCTACGGCTAAAGAGAAGCGGAAGTCATGCAACTGCCTTTCCACCGTTGTTTTCGCCTTCTGCCAAGTCCGGAGGATTTTCTTACCGGCCGGATCCGAGCGAAAGCCCCCCTGCCCCGGACGGACACTCCGGCCGCGATTCAGCTCAAGGAATCTCCCTATGTTCCAGAGTTTGTTGACGAAATTGCGGGCAAAGCGGGCCTTCGCCTCCGAAAAATTAAGATCATGGCCCGGCGCGTTACCAAGAATAAGGCTTAAGCGCACCGCATCGGCACCATACTGGTCAATGAGCCAACCGGGGTCCACTACATTGCCCAAAGATTTACTCATCTTCCGCCCCTCTTGATCCCGCACCAAGCCGTGGAAATAAACTGTTCGGAAGGGGATCTGGCCAGTCAACTTGAGTGACATAATAATCATCCGGGCTACCCAGAAAAAGATGATGTCGTAGGCCGTTTCCATCACTGTGGTCGGAAAGAAAAGCTTCAGCTCCTTAGTTCTCCGGGGCCAGCCAAAAATGGAAAAGGGCCAAAGGGCAGAAGAGAACCAAGTATCCAAGACATCTTTCTCGCCTCTTATGGGGATCGGGTGTCCCCACCAAAGCTGTCGAGAAATGCACCAATCGCGAACATTCTTCAGCCACTGAAAGTAAACTTTTTCAAAACGCTTAGGCACAAACCGAATCTTGCCTCTCTCAACCGCCTCAATGGCCGGTCTCACCAGAGGTTTCATGCTAACAAACCACTGCTTTGAGATGAGGGGTTCAATCGTCGTTCCGCAACGGTAACAACTCCCGACACTGTGAGTATAGGGCACCTCTTTAATTAAAAGCCCCCTCTCTTTGAGTTGTCTTAAAATCTTCTCCCGGGCCTCCGAGATTCTCAAACCTTCAAACTCTCGGCCGGCTTTTTCAGTCATGCGACCATCGCTGCCGATGACCATCATCATCGGAAGTTTATGTTTCAGGGCCAACTCATAATCTCTTCGATCATGAGCGGGAGTTATTTTCACTGCACCGGTACCGAACTCCCTATCCACCGCCCTGTCAGCCACAACCGGAATCTCCCTCCCGGTCAGCGGCAGGCTGACCTTTTGGCCAATCAGTTTTTTATAGCGCGGGTCGCTGGGATGAACGGCTACTGCCGCATCCCCCAGCATCGTCTCCGGCCGGGTAGTGGCAACTGGAATCCCTCCCTGTCCCCTGACCAAGGGATAGCGGAGATACCAGAGCTTGCTTTTTCTCTCTTGATACTCCACCTCATCGTCGGCTACCGCTGTCCCGCAACGGACGCACCAATTGACCAGATATTCGCCGCGATAGATGAGACCTTCCTTTCGCAAGCGTCGAAAAGCCTCCTTAACCGCCTGCGAAAGAGTCCTGTCCAAGGTGAATCTCTGACGAGTCCAATCGGCTGAAGCACCGAGACGTCGCAACTGATGTAGGATCTCGTCCCCCCGTTCCTTCGCCCATTGCCGGACCCGTTCCAAAAACCTCTCTTTGCCTAAATTCTCTTTCCTTTTACCTTCTTTGGCCAGAATTTTTTCCACCACATTTTGGGTGGCAATGCCGGCATGGTCGGTCCCCGGTACCCACAAAGTCGGCTCCCCTTTCAGCCGATGATAACGAATCATAATATCCTGCAAGGTCACGAAAAGGCCGTGACCGATATGGAGCTTATCGGTGACATTGGGCGGCGGCATAGCAATGACAAAAGGTTGCCGGCCCTTCTTCAATCTGGGCCGAAAGGCACCGGAGCGCTCCCACAGTCGGTAGATCCGAGCCTCGTGCTCCGCCGGGTTATAGGGAGAATAGGGGTGACTTTTCTTCATTGAGATCGATTAAAAGGCAAATCGCTTTTGACCTCTAAATTGTACCAAGAAGTCGCTCTTTCTCTTAAAAAATAAGCCGCACCGGCAATCATGGCGGCGTTATCCAAAGTATACCGCAACGCCGGCAGAAGAATCCTAGCCTGACCCGCTAACCTGGCTTGAATCTTCTCCCGCAATCGCCGGTTAGCCATCACCCCTCCGCCCAAAACTATCTGCTCAGGCTTAAACTTTTGATAGGCTAAAACCAATTTCTCAACCAAAGAATCGGTAATTGCCTCTTGAGCTTCCTTGGCCAAAATTTTTCGGGAGTACTTCGGCAATGCATATTTAACCGCTGTTTTAAGACCAGCGAAGCTGAAATCTAAATCCGGAGATTCACTCATCGGACGAGGCAGGAATGGTTTCGGCTGACTTTTCGTTGCAGCGGCCATCTTCTCAACCACTGGCCCTCCGGGATAGCCGAGGTTTAAAAGCTGAGCAATCTTATCAAACGCTTCACCGGCCGCATCATCCCGCGTTTCGCCCAAGAGTCTGAACTGATCGTACGCTTTCACCAAAACCAGTGAGGTATGCCCACCGGAAACCACCATCCCCAGCAGAGGAAATCGCCAGCGAATTTTGCTCTCCAAAAGAGAGGCGAAAAGATGAGCCTGCAGATGATTGACCGGCACAATTTTTTTGCCCCAAAGCCAAGCTAAGGTTTGCGCGGTTTTGAGACCAACTAAAAGGGAACCCCGCAAGCCAGGACCAACGGTAACGGCCACAAGATCAAGCTTTTTAGGAGAGAGCTTGGTTTTGGGCCAAACTGTTTGCAGAAGCGAGAAAAGTGAAATGAGATGCTCGCGAGAAGCTACCTCCGGCACTACGCCGCCGAACTTTTTATGAAGTTCGGTTTGACGGATCGTCTGGTCGAACACCACCCGCCGACCGTTTTCCACGATCGCTACGCCGGTATCATCACAGGAAGTTTCGATGCCAAGGACCAAACCCATGGACTGATAGACTTAGGGACAAACAGACTGATAGACTTAAGGACAGATGGCTAAAAGAGCCAGCCAAAGCGATTTCTTTCTCAATACCGCCCCCGATTCCCGGGAGTGGGATGAATTTCTGAAGAGCCAGCGCGGTTCTTGGCTCCAGAGCTTTGCCTGGGGAACTTTTCAAAGCGCCTTGGGTCGCCCCGTTCGTTTTCTCCAGGTCCGGGACCGAAGAAAGACCATTTGGGCTCAAATCTTAATCATTAAGCTGCTTTTGCCCTTTGGCCAGAGTATTCTCTACAGCCCCCTGCCTTATCTCTTTAATCCTAAAGCAAGCCTGGCTGCTCAAAAAGAGATTACGGCTCTGATCCTTCAGGCCATCAAAAAAGACAAGGCCCTTCTTTTCCGCCTAGATCCGGCCGAAGAGAAGACGCCATTCGCCACTCAACTTTACCGCTCACTTGGTTTTCTGCCTAGTCGAAAACACCTCCAACCGCGCGAGACTCTGATTTTGGATCTTACTCCCTCAACGCTCCAACTATTCAACAACTTCAAACCAAAAACCCGCTATAACATCCGTCTGGCCGAAAAGAAGGGGGTAGAGACAAAGATAAGCGACCGAATTGAAGACTTACCTATCTTCCTCAAGCTTTTAGACGCCACTGCCAAGAGAGAAAAAATCCAACTTCACCCCCAAGCATACTACCAAAAGCAGTTTTCCACCTTAGCTCCCAGGGGATTAGAGAAATTATTTCTGGCTTACTATCAAAGAAAACCGATCGCCGGTATTCTGGTTTCTTTCTTCAATGATCGGGCGACTTACCTTCACGGCGGGAGTTTAAGGGAGTACCGTCAACTTATGGCTCCCCATCTTCTTCAATGGCAAGCGATTCAGACAGCCAGGGACTTGGGCTGTAAGGAATATGATTTTTGGGGGATTGCGCCAGCCAATCATCCTTCCCACCCGTGGGCCGGTATCACTCGCTTTAAGTTAGGCTTCGGAGGCAAGGTGGTTTCTTATCTGCCGGCCCAAGAGTTGCCCCTGCAACCTTTCTGGTATAAAATTTATAAACTTCTACGAGGCTAAAATGAGCTCGGCCAGAACCAGACTTAAAAAACTCTTTGGCTTCACCGCCCCGCTTCTTTATCGAATCCGACCGCTTTATTCTCTTTATCACACTGCGATGGCTCGGCGAGCTGCGGTGCATTTTGGTTTCCCGGGCAAAAAATTAATCAACATCGGCGTGACCGGCACCAACGGCAAGACCACGACCTGCAACTTGATTCACGCCATCCTGACGGCTGCTGGTCTCAAAGCTGGTTTAATCTCGACTGTTAACTTCATCGTCGGTGGCAAAGAGAAGATGAACGAAACCAAGCTCACCAGCCTCCCACCGGAGACGACGCAAAGGCTTTTGGCCGAGATGGTTGGAAAAGGCGATCGGTACGCCGTCCTGGAGGTCTCCTCGATCGCCCTCGATCAAAACCGTTTCTTTGGCGTGCCTTTTACCGCCGCCGTCTTCACCAATTTCACCCACGATCACCTTGATTATCATCAAACGATGGAGAATTACCTGAAGGCTAAAGGCAAACTTTTCCAAAACCATCCCCGAGTCAGCGTTGTTAATCTCGACGATCTACAGGCCTCCTTTTTCCTGAACTTTCCTGCCGAACAGAAAATCACCTACGGCTTCAAAACGCCTGGAGCGCAGGTCGCTGCTCGTCCTTTGGATAAGGAGCGAAATCATTTTCTCTTCACTTTTGAGAACCGGCGAGTTGAAATCACCCTTAAACTGCGGGGCGAATTCAACCTCTCCAATGCTCTAGCCGCGGCCGCCACCGCTCACGGTTTGGGCATTTCTCTCTCGGCCATCAAAGCTGGTTTAGAAAAAGTCTCGTTCGTGCCGGGGAGATTAGAAGAGGTGAAAATCGGCCAACCTTTCCGGGTGTTTGTCGATTATGCCCACACTCCGGATGGTTTTGACAAGTCTCTCTCTGCTCTCAGGGAGATAACCTCCGGCCGTTTGATCGTTGTCTTTGGGGCCACCGGCGAAAGGGATAAAAGCAAGAGGCCCAAATTAGGAGAGGTAGCTTCCCGCTATGCCAATCTGATGATCTTAACCGAAGAGGATCCGGCTTCAGAAGAGCCGCTCGAAATCATCGAGGCCATTAGAGCCGGGATTGATGATAAGTTCAGGGAAAATCAAAATCTCTTTATCCTCCCGGAAAGAAGAGAGGCCACAAAGAAAGCCTTTTCGCTGGCCCGCCCGGATGACACGGTGGCGCTCCTCGGCTTGGGAGCTCAAACGGTGATGGTGAGAAAAGAGGGTAAAATCCCTTACCATGAGCCGACGGTGGCCAAGGAGCTGCTGCAAAGCTTGGGCACGAAGCGGGGGAGCTGATGGTAAGATGAGAGAGGGTTATGACTAAAAATCGAAGATGACCAAAGAACTACTCACTACTTTAGGCTTGCTGGTGATTGCCCTGATCGCGGTTTTGGGGGCATTTCTTTCTCGACTGACGATTAATGTTTCGAGCAACTCTAATCCCGGTCTCTCGGTCTCCGGCGTTGGTAAGGTGGCGCTGGTGCCGGACATCGCCCGCTTTACTGCCGGAACGGTAGCTCAGAACCGCACGATTTCGGCAGCACAAAAGACCGTTAACGAAACGACTGACGGAATCAAAAAAGCCCTCGCTGGTTTGGGAATTGAGAAGAAAGATATAAAAACCCAAAGCTATGTGATCAACCCAATCTATGAAAACCGAGGAGCCGCTCCCCGTATCCGCGAATACGAAGTCCGCCACGAGTTCCTAATCACCATTCGCAGTCTAGATAAGATCGACCAGGCCGTGGAGAAAGTGGTGGAAGCCGGTGCCAACGCTGTCGGGAGTGTTTCTTTTACGGTAGAGGACAAAGAAAAGCTTTTGGCCGAAGCTCGAGAGGAGGCCATGAAAGAAGCGAAAGAGAAAGCTCAAACCTCGGCCCGCTTGGCCGGCGCTCGCTTGGGCCCGATCATCTCTATCGACGAATATATCTCCAGTCCCTACCCGGAGTTCGGTTACCTCGATGGGCGCGGCGGCGCTAGCCCCGGACTTGAACCAGGCACCAGTGAAATTGAACTGACGGTCAACCTAACTTACTCGCTACAATAAAACCCACTTATCGTCCTGAATTTATTGCAGGATCTGACCTGCCCGCCCCCCTTTGGGGGCCGAAATAAGTTCAGCATGACGGTTGACTGGGACTTGATTTAAGATAAGGCTGTGGCCGGAAAAAGACTGCTTTTAATCGACGCTTATTCACTCATCCATCGGGCTTATCACGCTTTGGCCGCCTCGGGCGGCAGTTTTACTTCGCCTTCCGGTGAACCAACCTCGGCGGTTTACGGTCTCGCGTTGATGTTGCTTAAAACCCTGAGCGACCTCAAGCCGACCTATGCGATCGCCGCCCTAGATACCAAGGGGCCGATTTTCCGCGAAGCCGAGTTCAAAGAATATAAAGCTACTCGCGCCCCCATGCCACCGGCGCTTTCACGGCAGATCGAGAGGAGCATTGAGCTTCTGGAGAGCTTCTCCATCCCGACCGTTTCCCGAATGGGCTACGAGGCTGACGATCTCATCGCCACCCTAGCCAAGCAGGCGCCCAGAGATACCGAAGTCATTATTCTGACCGGCGATCAAGACACCCTCCAACTTGTTTCAGAAAAAGTAAAAGTCCTGACCCCTCGCCAGGGTCTCTCCGAAACGATCCTCTATACTCCCCAAGTGGTCCGAGAACTGAAAGGCATTGCTCCGAATCAGATCACCGACCTCAAGGGACTAGCCGGGGATCCTTCGGACAATATCCCGGGCGTCGCCGGCATCGGTACCACTGGTGCCCAAAAGCTTCTTCAGGCGTTTGGCACGATTGAGAGTCTCTACAAAAATCTAAAGAAAGTGCCACCCCGCTATCGCAACGCTTTAGAAAAAGGCAAAGAATCGGCCTTTCAAAGCAAACGATTGGCTCAACTGGAAGAAAGGGTGCCGGGGATAAAATTAAAGACCGTCCCCCTGAAACCAGATCCCCGAAAACTCCAAAAACTTTTCCTGGAACTCGGTTTCAGAAGTTTACTCACCAAAATCCCAGGGGCCATCCCATCAGAACCTGCACCCCGACTCTGGTCGGAGCTACCTCTAATGGGGCAAGCTGCGAAACTAGACATGACGCTTGAACCGATCTTAAAAAAAATGAGCGAGAGGGGAGTTTTAGTTGACACTAAAAAACTGGCTGAAGCCGGCCAAGAGATAACCGGCAGGCTTAATGAGTTGAAAAAAGTGATCTACCATCTCGCTGGGCAGGAGTTCAACATTAATTCCCCTTCCCAGCTGGCCGTCATTCTTTTCGAGAAACTGAGGCTCCCGACCAAAGAGATCAAAAAAATCAAAACTGGCCTTTCGACTGCCGCCGCCGAACTTCTTAAACTGCGTGGGCTCCATAAGATCATTGACTTTGTTTTGGAATACCGTGAACTGGAGAAGCTCCGCTCAACTTACGTTGAGGCCCTGCCAAAACTAGTCGACAAGGAAAACCGTCTTCACACCGAATTCACTCAAACCACCAGCACCGGGCGGCTTGCTTCCCGCAACCCAAACTTACAAAACATCCCGGCCAAAGGGGAGTGGGGGAAGAAAATAAGATGTGCGTTTGTCGCCCCCAAAGGCTTTTCCCTTTTAGCCGCCGATTATTCTCAAATTGAACTACGCTTAGCCGCCGTTTTGTCCGGCGACAAAAAAATGATTGAAACTTTTAAAAAGGGAAGGGATATTCACTCCGCCACCGCCGCCGAGCTTTTCAAGAAAAAAGAAGAAGAAATAACCAAAGAAGAAAGACGGCTGGCTAAAACCGTTAACTTCGGCATCCTTTACGGGATGGGACCGCACGGCTTGGCCATGGCGACTCAAATGAGCCGGGGAGAGGCACAGGAGTTTATTCAAAAATATTTTGACTCCTTCCCCAAGCTGAAAAGCTACATTCAAAAAACCCTTGCAATGGCACGGGAGAGGGGCTATGTGGAAACTCTTTTTAAAAGAAGGCGAGAGATTCCAGAGATCCATTCTCCTAACCGCGCCGTCCGCGCCGCTGCTGAAAGAGAAGCCATCAATGCGCCAATTCAAGGCTCAGCCGCCGACATCATTAAAAAAGCGATGATTGAGATAGAAAGAAAACTCCCGGGGGTCAGCCCCAAAAGCCGGATGATCCTCCAAATTCACGATGAGCTTCTCTTTGAAGTGCCCAAGGGGGAAGAAGAAAAGGTCGGAAGGTTCATCAAAGAGAGAATGGAGAAAATCATTAAACTTCCTGTGCCAGTCAGGGCCGAAATAGCCAAGGGGGACAGCTGGGGGTATCTTGAGAAAACAGCTGTGTGATCTTTTCGTCAGACTGAACTGGGTTCAATCTTCTAGAAACAAAAGATTCTGAAATAAATTCAAGATGACAAATACCCATCACCGCCCCCACTCCTCATTCCTTAACCCCTAGTCTTGTGCCTGAATTACCCGAAGTTGAAACTGTCATTAGAGGACTCAAAAAGTATGTCGTTGGCAAAACGATCGAGGGCTTTGAATTTAATTACCCCAAGAAGGTTTATTTTGATGACCGGGTTGCGACGCGGCTGAAAAAGAGAGAGACAAGAAAGTGGCTTCAGAGAATTAACGGCTCAAAAATCGGTTCGGTTGAACGGCGAGGGAAGGTGATAATTGTAAAACTGGGGAGGGCGCTGACGTTGTTAATCCATCTGAAGCTCACCGGCCAACTAATCGTTGCCAACCGCAAAACATTTTGGGCCGGCGGCCATCCGGATCAAAACCTGAAGGAAAGAATGCCGACCAAGCATACCCACGCGATTTTTACTTTCGGCGGCCATCAGAAATTATATTTCAACGACACCCGCAAGTTCGGCTGGCTGAGGTTTTACAGCCATCAAAACTTAAGCCGAATGAAAGATCTCGCCGAATTGGGGGTGGATGCCCTTTCGCCAGCGTTCAATTTTCAATATCTCAAAGGGCTCGCCCGAAAAAAACCAAAGCGCAGAATCAAAGAGCTGCTCCACGACCAAAAGCTAATCGCCGGCATCGGCAATATTTATTCAGATGAGGCGCTTTTCGCCGCCCGAATTCACCCAGCTAAACCGGCTGGAAAAATCTCCGAAACCAAGCTACAAAAACTTGCCCAGGCGATCAAGGCGGTTTTAAAAGAATCGATCAAATACGGCGGAAGTTCTATCAAGAATTATGTCGGCCCGGAAGGGATTGGCGGGCGGATGCAAAAATACTTAAAGATCTACGGCAAGGCCGGCGAGAGATGCCCTTCTTGCGGCGGGACAATTAAAACCCTTAAAATCGGCGGGAGAACAGCCAGATATTGCCCGCGGTGCCAAAGATTATAGCAGGAAAGAAGGGATTCGCACTAATTCGTTTCCCGTCAGGGTTGATCAAAAAAAACGTCCCGATCATTTGCCTGATCGGGACGAGAAAACTTTAGCCCGAGACCCCTTACTCAAAGCTCAGCTCTAGCGGGTGGTGGGGACCTTAGCGAGATACTCCCGCCAATCTTTTTTCAGATCTTCAAAAAGAAAGAGGGTTAAGTTGGGCGATGACGGCTTCTCTTTCTCTTCCTGGTCTTCCGGCGGTAGCTTGGGCGGGGGGTCGTCAGGGAAAAGCAGACTGTCCAGAGTTGTCATTTTTACCTCCTAAAAATATGTAAAAGTACAAATTCTAGCCCGCCTTCCCCACACTTCATTCAAGCAGGCAGATCCTCTGAATTCTTCGAGTGACTGCTGTGCGGTCCTCTTGTCTGTTGGCGAGGTGATTCAAGGGGACACTACCAGAGGCAATTTTATTATCGTCCTTCAGCCTAGACAAAGACAAGCGTCGTCGCTAGAGTGAAAGGAGTACCTTATTAAAAAAGGAGGCGTCAAAAGGTGCCGCTTTTAACGGTCCTCATTCTCTTGCTTATTCTCCTGTTTTGCCTGGGGACTTTGGTCCTTATAATGTACGATCTTTCCCAAGTAGCTTCACCTGATTCTCGATTTCATTGCGGCGCCGTTGGAGCACGGGTGCAAAACCGAACTTTGGAGGTCATCTACAAAACCCCTCTTTTGGGCTTAGCTTTTCATAACTTTTTCCCTTTACCGGGAGAGTTCATGCCCAAAAAAGGAGAAGGGATAGAGATTCTTTTGGTTCAAAAACCAGACCATTCTCGAGTCCGGCTCATCACCTTACAAACGGTCGATATCTTTAATCGGAAGACTGAAATTAGTTTTCACCCTAAAGTTAAAACCTTCGGCCGAATCAGGCACTCACCACCCACAATAGGCTCGGCAGGAGATTAGGGGGCGAGATTTCTCATCGCCCCCCTTTGTTTTTAAACGACCCGGAAAACTACTTTTCTTAAAACTATCTTTTGCAGTTTTCGATTTACTTCCTTAATTATTGGTTGGATTTTGAGATTAATCTCCCCGCCGATGGTAACGTTCTCAACTTCCAGGGTGAGAACGCCGTTTTTAAAACTCTTGGGGGTTTGGGCCGAGAAAAGCTCCGGTGGCAAGATTTCTTTTGCTTTGGCGTTCCACAAAGCCAGTACCCGCAAAGCAGTCGGGTTGCCAAGGGCGCCTCTGTATTTCTGGGGAAAAGATCTTCTTATGAGCTCCAAAGACATGTTAAAAATCCTAGATTCTGCCCTCCTTTTTTCAAGCCCGCAAAGGCATGGCAATATAGATGAAACTCTCGTCTCCTAAGGGACGGATAAGCGCCGGCGAGGTTTTGCCCCCCATCTCCAAAGAAACTTCGTCGGCCCGGGCGTTGACCAAACCATCAATTAGATACTGGGGGTTAAAACTCACCTCCACATTCTCTCCCTCTAATTGTAGCGGCAGAGAGGATTCAAAATTCCCCAGCTGACTGGCCGAGGCCTTGACGATAACCTTATCACTAACAAAGTCTAGCTTCACCCCACCACTTTCCTTGGTGAAAAGAGCGGCGGCCCGCAGAAGAGAGAGTAGGGCGAAGGCGGAAACCACTGCTTTAGTCTTGGGGTTCTTGGGGATGATTTCCTGGTAATGAGGATATTCTCCATCAATTAAGCGGGAGCTAATCCGAACCGCTCCCACTTCAAAAACAATTTGATTCTCTGAAAGATAGACCACCACCTTTTCTCCATCGACCAATCGAGCCACCTCGGAAACAGCTTTAGTAGGAACGATCGCTCCGGCTAGAGGCAATTTACTCACTTTGAGGTTGGTCTTTTTTTCAGCTAGCCGGTAGCTATCGGTCGCGGCTAAAATCAAACCCTCTTTATTAAAAGAGAAATAAACCCCCGTTAAAATCGGCCTGGTTTCGTCGATGGAGGTGGCAAAGATGACCTGAGAGAGGGCTTCTTTTAAGCCCCTCTCCACAACCAAAACTGGATCCCCGGAGAGGAGAGGAATAACTGGATAATCATCCAGAGAGCCCCCAGCTAGAGTGGCGTGGGTACTTTTGGTTTTAAGAATTAAATTATTCTCCTTGGACTCAAGGGTGATTGACTCGTCGGTAATTTGACTGACCAAGCCAGAGAAAATTCTCCCCGGAACTGAAATCCCTCCCTCCTCTTCCACTTTGCCAGTTAAACGGTGAGAGATACCAATCTCTAGGTCGGTGGCTTCAATCACAATCTCACCACCATCGGTCTTAAGAGCGATATTATTAAGAACCGGCAGAGTAGAACGGGCACTGATCGCTCTCTCCACTGTATTGAGAGCCTCTTTTAACTTTTCAACCACTAAAGCCATTTTCATCTTGCCTCCTAAATTTTATCCAGATAAAACTCTCTCTTCCTTAATAAAAAATAAAATTAGTTATTTTGGAAATAATTTAAAATAGTAGTAGGGGAGAAAAGGGGCGGGATAAATCTTTAAAATATCTCCTTGGTGGCTTAGAATAGTAGCCTTAGGGTTGGGGATAAGTTAGTGGATAAGTTGTTGAAAATTAACTCCCAGAAAACACTATCCACAACTATCCCATACATAATCATTGGTAAAGCTTGTTTTTGACCTCTTTTAATTCCTCGGCGATAAAGGAGCCCTCTAAAATCATTTTTTTAACCTTGTTGTAGTCATGAATGATGGTTGTGTGATCCCGGCCACCCAACAACCCACCGATCTCCTTATACGGCAAAGAGAGCTCGTCTCTTAAGAGAAAAACTAAAACTTGACGCGGCAATACTACCTCCTTAACCCTTTTAGGGCCAAGAAGGTCGTCTTTGGAGAGATTATAAAAAGAGGCCACCGTCCGGATGATCTCTTGAGGCCTGAGTAGCCTCTTCCCGGCTCCAATAAAAATTCCCCCCACCAGATTCTCTACCTCTTCAAGGGTGGGAATAGTGTTATTTAATTGTCCGAAAGCGACAATCCGAGTGAGAGCACCCTCCAGCTCCCGGATATTGTGCTCAATACTTTTAGCCAGAAATTCCAACACCTCAAGAGGAATGACAAAGGGGGCGTTTTGAGCCTTGCTTTTCAAGATGGCTAAACGAGTCTCATAATCGGGGGTGCTGATATCGGCTAGCATGCCCCATTCAAAGCGAGAGCGCAACCTCTCTTCTAAGTGAGGAATTGCTTTGGGCGAGCGGTCAGAGGTGATGACGATCTGACGATTGGCCTCATAGAGAGCATTGAAGGTGTGGAAGAACTCTTCCTGGCTTCCCTCTTTGCCGGCTAGAAATTGGATATCATCGATTAAAAGGTAATGGACTTGACGATAGCGATCTCGGAATTCCTTGGTTTTTTGATTTCTGATAGCTTCAACCATTTCGGAGGTGAAGCGTTCGGAAGTGATATAGACCACTTTTCTTTTGGGAGATTTTTTTAAAGCCTCGTTCCCGATTGCCTGGAGAAGGTGGGTTTTGCCCAAACCCACCCCACCGTAGATAAAAAGCGGATTGTAGCTAGTGCCTGGCGACTGGACCACCGCCTGAGCTGCGGCACAAGCCAGTTTATTATTCTCCCCAACCACGAACAATTCAAAAGTATAGCGGGGATTGAGTTGAGTTTCGGTAGCTTCTTGGGTGGCGAGAGCAGGTGATGCCGGTTCTTCTTTGAGGGTTAGGGGCAGAGCTTCAGTTTGTTTGAGAGGGGTGCCGATCTGATACTCCACCGTCCTCACCCGTCCGAGGTGTTTGGTCAGAAGCCGCTTAATCTCATCGGTATATTTCTTTTTCAACCATTCCCGGGTGAAGGCATTGGGCACCCGAATCAGTACCAAATCATCCTCGACTTTTAGGAGGGCCGTGTTTTTAAACCAAGTATTAAAATTCGCCCGGCTCATCGAGACCTCCAGCTCCCCCAAAACAAGTTGCCAGATTCTTTCTTTATCCACTTTTCGTGTCTTGAGAACTTTACTCTGACAAGATAAATTTAGCAGAAATATCCACCGGGAAGAAGCCCAGAGCGAGAGACCGGAGACTGGCCGACGGAAGGAGAGGTTGGAAATTTGATTTCTGAGGGGCTATACTCAAGGAGAGTTTAGCCGAGCAAAAACATGAAACGGACCTACCAGCCCCATCGAAAGAAAAGATTCAGGAAGTTTGGTTTTAGGGCTAGGGCTAAAACTGGTGGGGGTAAGCGGGTTTTACAAAGAAGAAGACTCAAAGGCCGTCGCCGGATGATTGTGGCCTAGAGAAGATGAGTCCGCGCAATGGTCTAGCCAGGAGGAGCTTTAAGGGGGGATTAAGGTTCGCGGGACCGCTCTTTACTGCTTTTTATCATCAGGGAGCAGGAGTAAAGCGGCCCCTTATCCTTGTCAGCCGGAAGGCTGCCCCAAAAGCTGCCCTGCGTAATCGGATTCGTCGTCGCCTGCAAGAAGCTTTGAGAAGGAAACCGTGGAGAGGCGAGCTAGTTCTTCTGGGGAGAAAAGCGGCGGCTGAGGCACCTTGGGAGCGGCTTAAAAGTGAAGTGGACCGACTAACTCGCCTATTTTAGGAAGCGGGCGATACGGAGGTCGGGGTTTAGATGAAAGCGATTCTCATTGTTTTAATTCGTCTTTATCAAAAAACCCTCTCGCCTGACCACGGCCTCTTAAGGGGGTATTTTCCTTTTGGGGTCTGTCGTTTTGAAGTCACTTGCTCCGACTATTGTTGGCAGGAGATAGAAAAAAGAGGGTGGCTCAAGGCTTTGCCTTTTTGCCTCAAAAGGATTATTAGCTGCCAGCCGTGGGGGAGGTCAGTCAGCAGGTTAGCGGGTAAGCCAGTCAACAGATAAGTCGATAAGGAATTTTGGAATTTTACCTTTTGACTTTTGATTCTTTGAGATGCCGGCCGAAATTAAAACCCTAGTCCTTAATCCTAATAGTTTGAGCGTCAAGCTGCTTTATCAGCCCCTGATTAACGTTCTTTTTTTGTTTTATTGGTATCTGGGAGGCGATATGGGACTTTCGATCGTTGCTCTCACCCTCCTAGTGCGTCTTGTTCTCTTTCCTTCTTATCTTAGGACTACTCTCAATATGCAGAAACTCAAAGAGCTAGAGCCGGAGATCAAGCGCTTAAGGGAAGAGCTCAAAGGGGACCCCAAGAAGCAAGCCGAAGAGACGATGAGGCTCTATCGCGCCCATCAGGTGAATCCGTTGGGGGGCTGCCTGCCGCTCTTAATTCAACTCCCCATTCTCTTTGCTCTCTATCGGATTTTTGCTTTTGGTTTAAATGAGGAAAGCTTAACGGTGCTTTATGCTTGGGTGCCGCGGCCGGAGGCGGTGGGGCATACTTTTCTTGGTTTGGTCGATTTGACGCAAAAGAATCTCTGGCTGGCGCTTTTGGCTGGCATCTTTCAGCTGTGGCAAGGCTATCTCTCGCTCCAATCCAATCCCCAGAACTCCTCGTCGAGCAAGATGATGAATTGGCAGATGTTGCTCCTTTTCCCGGCGATGACTTTTTTCATCGCTTGGAGCTTGCCCTCGGCAGTAGCCCTCTTTTGGGCCGTCTCCACCTTAATTGCGGCGTTGCAGCAATGGTATGTCGTGATTTTATTGCGCCGCAAGAATAATCAGCTTTTATTAGCCGATGATGGTCAGGGAACAGGACAAGAAAAAGCTGCTTAAGGGGTTGGCAGAAAAACTGCTGGCTCCCCTTTTTATTGGGGCCAAGACAGAAATCCTTTTTTTGGATGGGCGGTATATAGTCCAGGTTACAACTCTGACCAAAACTCCGCCTGAGAGTTTTGAAGTGATTGCCTCTCTGCAACACCTCTTGCGCTTGATGGCGGAAAAGCTTTTCCAAGAGTGGTGCTGGGTTGAGATAGACATTGATCATTTTCGTCAGCGCCAAGAAGAGGCTTTAAGAAGGCTGGCTCTGCAGGCCGAGGAGAGAGTTTTAAGAACCGGCCGTGCCGCTTATCTTAAGCCGATGACCGCTTGGGAGAGAAGAGTGATTCATTTGACCCTTCAGAATTCACCCAATGTCATAACCGAGAGCCTGGGGCAAGAACCATACCGGAAGGTAGTGGTGAAGAGAAGATAGGCCAAAAGAGAGGAGTGAGGGAATGAGCAATGGGGAGTAGGGAGTAGAAACCGGGGCTATGGGGAGATGGAAGGAATACTATCAGAATCTGACGGCTTCCGATTTTATCGGCAATCTTTTTGGTCAGAGGGAATTTTTGGAGGAGATCATCCGACTGGCACCGGGAAAGAGCCTGGAGGTGGGGGCCGGCAGCGGCAGTCTTTCGATCTTCCTTTCTTATTTAGGGTTTTCTGTGGTGGCTTCAGACAAAGAGCCGGAGATCATTGAAGTGATCCGGGAGAACAACCGCCGCTTCGGCGGGAAGGTGAGGGAGGTCATCTTGGCCGACAGTTTTCGCCTGCCCTATCCTCAGGACAGCTTTGATCTTGTCTTTCATCAGGGAGTTCTGGAACACTTTGCCGACGCCGAAATAAGACAGATGCTTCTGGAGCAGCTGCGGGTGGCGCCGCAGGTACTTTTTTCTGTGCCCAATCAAAACTATCCCCGGCGGGATCTGGGAGACGAGAGGCTGCTCTCTGGCTTAGCCTGGCGGAGCATTTTGCGCCCTTTTCCGATCGTCTGGCAAAAGGATTATTCGCCTAAAATCTTCCCCCGCTGGTCTCGGCCCAAAGCCTGTGTACAGCATATGATTTTAATTGAGAGACCTTCTCCGGCCAGATGATGAGTGATGCTCAGCGGCTTTTTTGGAATACGCTCAGCCAAGTGGCCGGTAAGGCAGCCACGGTCATCATCTCAGTTTTTATTCTGGCCACCCTCTCTCGCCATTTGGGACCTCATGGCTTTGGCGATTATTCGACTATCTTTGCCTATTTGGGCATAGCAGTGGTGCTAGTGGACCTGGGGCTCTTTATGACCTCGGTTCGGCGGATTGCCCAAGCACCGCTAGAGGCTCCCCGGATTTTAACCAATCTCCTCGGGCTGAAACTCTTTTTGGGCCTGCTGGTTTTCGGCTTGGCCCTTTTGGCGATCTCCTGGTTGCCTGCCTTTCGTCCTCTTCTGGTTGGTTTTCTGGTGGCGGTTTTGGCTGAGCTTTTGGCCTCCCTTTCCCTGGTGCCTTTAGCTTATCTTCAGGCCAAACTTCTCATGCCCTTAGCCTCCATCTCGGATGTGGCAGGGAGAGGAGTTAATCTCCTCTTGGTTTTTTGGGTAGTGGCCCACGGTCTTTCTTTGCCCTACCTCATCGGGGCGGTGGTGATCGGCAACTTAGCCGTTTTTCTCTTGAATCTCGCTTGGGCTAGAGTCGGTTTTGCGGGAGGCAAAATCGAACTTTCTCTTTGGTGGGAGCTTTTGAGGGAGGCAGCGCCTTTGGGTTTGGTTCTTTTTTTGGCAGTCATCTATTTCCGGGTTGATTCTCTGATGCTCTATCTGATGAAGGGCAATTCCGAGGTCGGTCTCTATAATGCGCCGTATAAAATTTTAGAGGTTCTTCTCTCTTTTCCCGGCATCTTTGGGAGCTCAGTTTTTGCTTTGATGAGTGGCTATTTTAAGGAGAACCTAACCCGCGTTACAAGCCTTTTTCAGCGGGCTTTTGAGGTGAATAGCATTCTCTCTTGGCCGCTGGCTTTAGGCATCTTGGCGGTGGCCTCGCCTCTCATTCTCTTAATTGGTGGGCCAGCTTTCGCCGCCTCCAGTTCGGCTTTTAAAATCTTGGGCTTTGCTTTGGTTGGTTCTTATTTAAATAGCGTCATGATCTTCACTCTTCTGGCCGCCGGGCACTCTCGACTTCTCTTGGGGCCTTATTTTTTGGCCACCCTCTTTAATCTGGTCGCGAATCTTATTTTCATCCCGCCCTACGGTTTCTTGGGTGCCTCAGCCACCACGGTGGCGACCGAGCTTTTGGTTTTTCTTTACACCACTTATTTGGTCAGACAAAAGCTGGCTCTGACCCCTGCTTGGGGGATTCTGGCCAAAACCTTGCTGGCCGCGCTCTTTATGTGGCTTTTCCTTCTCTCCCAACCTTCTCTGCCTCTGCTCGGAGCCGTTCTGGCTGGCGGAGCTGTTTACGGCGGTCTGCTTTGGGGGTTACATGTTTTAGATCTACACTTAGTTAGATCTCTTTTTAGTCTGAGGCGAGTTTAGTTATGGCGAAGGTTCCGCTGAAAGTGGCGATTGATGTTCGAGAGGCCCTGGAACCTCAGCCAGCTGGCAAGGGGATGATGTTGCGATTTTTGATTGAAGCGCTTTTGCGAGAACGATTGCCCTTTCAGGTCATACTGCTTTGCCGCAGGGAGCAAAAAGCCCCTCGACATTGGCCGGTTTGGAAAATTAAGACTTTTTGGGGAGGCTGGCATTGGCGTTTGCTTCTCTTTCTTCTTAGGCGCCCGGATATCGCTCTTTTTGTCTCGCCCCTTTCTGTGATTGAGCCTGCTTTGCTCTGGGGTAAAAAATCGATCCTCTTGGTCACGGATCTCTCGGTTTGGCGTTATCCCAGGGAGCATCATTTAAAGACTTTTCTCTTAGAGAGGCTCTTTCTTCCCTTAGCTGTGAGACGGACCAGCCGAATAGTGGCTATCTCCTCTTTCACCAAAAAAGAGCTTCTGGCTCTTTTCCCATTGCCGGCTGCCAAGATCAAAGTGATGCCGCTCGCGCCAGCCCTGACCAGAGGCATCACTTCGTCGCGGAGAGTCCGAGGCCAATATCTGCTTTATCTAGGCACTCTGGAGCCGAGAAAAAATATTGAGCGCTTGCTGAAGGCCTATCGACTAGCGAGCCAAAAACAAACCCTGCCGCCGCTTTACTTGATTGGCAAGAAGGGCTGGAAAACAGGGCGAATGGAAAAGCTCATCCGAACCACACCCAATGTTTTCTATCTTGGTTACTTGACCGAGCTGCAGAAAAAGAGCTGGCTGCAGGGGGCCAGCGGTTTTCTCTACCCTTCTTTGTATGAGGGTTTCGGTCTTCCTCCTTTGGAGGCACTCTCTCTGGGAGTGCCAACCTTGGTCGGGAAAGTAGCCGCCTTGCCGGAGGTGGTGGGAAAGGCGGCGCTTTTGGTTAATCCTTGGCGGGTGGAAAGTATTGCTTTTGGTCTAAGGAAGTTACTGGAGCCGAGGGTGATTGCCCGTTTGAGCAGGGCTGGGCCCAGACAAGCCCGCCGCTTCAGCTGGCAGAGATCGGCTCGGATTTTAATTCGGGTGATTGATGAAGCTCTCGGCACTTAAAAGAGAAACAGCGCTTTTTCTCATGGGGGCAGTTTTGATCGTGAGCCTCTTTTTGCTGCGCCTTGAACCTACTCTGCTCATTGGGCTCTTGACGCTTCTTTTGTTGCTGACCTCTTGGTGGTCCGAAGAGATTCTGCTCTTTACCCTTGCCCTGGCCGTTTTAGTGGGTCAGCTCTATCGTTTTTCTCTCGGGGGATTGACTTTCGCGCCGCTTGATCTGGCAGTTTTGTGGGCGGTGGTTTATTACGGTCAGAGGCTTCTCTCGGCCCCGGCTCCTTTTTTGTCGTTACGGCAAAGCCCTCTTTTTTGGCCGATTCTTCTCTTGTCTTTCTGGCTGTCTGCCTCCTGGCTTTTCTCTCTAAGAATCTTTACTTTCGGTGAGGCGCTTTTCGGTTTTCTTTATTTGGGACGCTTTCTTGTTTATCTGGCGCTCTTGCTTTTACTTTCGGTCGGGCAAAAAGCTTCTCTCTTTCACCGCTGGACCCGGCTTCTTTTGACCAGCATTGCTCTCTTGGGCTTTTTTCAGTTTTGGTTTTTCCCCGATTTGAGGCTCTGGGAAAGAGCCGGTTGGGATCCTCATCTGGGAAGACTAACGGCCAGTTTTTTTGACCCCAATCTTCTGGCTTCCTTTCTTCTTTTGGGCCTCTTTTTTCTTTTAACCGAAGCTGGCATCTTCAAAGGGCTGATTCTTTTTTTGCTGGCAGCTTTCTTTTTCACCCTTTCCCGCAGCGGCTGGCTGGCTTTTGGGGTGGGAGTTTTAGGAGGAAGCCTGGGGCAGAAGAAATGGCTTTTCCTTTCCCTCCTTCTCCTTTGGCTGGCCGGTGTTTTTCTCTGGCCGGCGGCGAGGGCGAGAGCGGTGGATTTTCTTTCTTTTGGCCCCACCCTAGAGGCTCGCGTCGAGAACCTGAAGGAGGGCTGGGAGATCTTTCGCCGGGAGCCTTTCTGGGGTATCGGCTTCAATAATCTCAAAGCTTGGCGGGTTAAGAAGGAAGACCCTGGGCAGGCGGAGAGATCGGCCAGTGGTTTGGACAACAGCTTTCTTTTGGTTTTATCGACGGCAGGGGTCTTCGGTTTCTTGCTTTATCTTTGGTTCTACGGAGGGCTAGTCAGGCGCTTCTGGGTGACGGGACAGACGATCCTTGCTTTCGGTATTCTAGCCTTAGGGATCCAGAGCCTTTTCGTCAACGCCCTTTTTTATCCGGCCAATCTTTTGCTTTTAGCTTTCATTTTGGCTAGTCACTCGGCGTGAAATGAGCCTTCGGTTTCTGCCTTTTCTTTTGGTTTTTCTTTTGCCCACCCACCTTTGGCGCTTCTCGCTCCTCGGTTGGCCGACTAATTTTTGGGAGGTATTAGTGGGGCTGACTTTCCTTTTAACTTTCCCTTTTTGGCGCCGAGAAGAAAAACCGCCCTTCCCGTTCTGGCTGATCCTGTCTGGGCTGTTTCTGGCAGCCGGACTCTTCGGCGGTTTGATTTTGGCCTCAGATAAACTGGTCGCCCTTGGAATAATTAAGAGTTGGTTTGTCGTCCCGCTCCTCGCGGCCTGGACGTTTTATTTCATCAGCCGCCGGCAGCCCGAAACTCTCATTTTTGGTTTAGCCTCTCTAGTGCTTTTTCTCTCTGTGGTGGCGCTGGAGCAATTCTTAAGCGGTGAATTTGTCACTTTGGATGGTCGGGTTTCCGCCTTTTATTCTTCGGCCAACCTTTTGGCGATGATTCTTTTGCCAGCCATTCTTGTGCTTTTGGGTTTTTTGGCGCGCGAAAAGCTAGCTTCCTGGCCTCGTCTTTTTCTCATGGTGGCGGCTTTTTTGGGCCTTTTAGCTCTTGGGCTAACCTTTTCTTTCAGCGCCCTAATTGCTTTGTTGGTGGGTTTGGGCTTTCTTTTGATTCTCCGTTTCGGCCGGCGAGCCCGGTGGTTTTCCTTTTCGCTTTTTCTTTTAGGTTTGGTTCTCTTGGGCTCTAAGCTCGGGGACTGGGGGGTCCCCTCTTCTGTCTCGGCTCGGCTCCAGATCTGGCGGGTGGCGGGAGAGCTGATTAAGCAAAATCCTCTCTGGGGGATTGGCTTGGGAGATTTTCTGGCCGCCTATCAACCGCTGGCTCGGAAGCTCTTTTCGCCTCCGCTTGAGCTTTTAGTGCCCCATGCCCATAACTTCTTTTTAGAGAGCTATCTTCTTTTGGGCCTCTTTGGCCTGCTGGGTTTCTTGGGCTTAATCTTCGGCTTGATTAGAAGTGCTTATCAGAAAAGGAGTTTCTGGTTGCCAGCCTTTTTGGCGCTTTTAATTCAGGGCCTTTTTGACACGATTTATTATCACCCGGCCCTGGCGGCCATTTTTTGGCTCTTTATAGTTTTAGCTCATCTGCCCCTATGAAGCCTTGGCGCATCGGGATTGACGCCCGCTTTTGGGGTAGTCGGGGCGGTTTTGGGATCGGTGTTTACACCGAAGAATTGCTGACGGCTTTACGCCAATTGGATACCTCAAATCGCTATTTGATCTTGGTGAGAAAGGAAGCCCTCGCTAGCGTGCCTTTGGCGGAAAACTTTGAAGCGGTTGTGGTCCCCTTTCCCCATTATTCCTTGGCTGAACAGTTTTTCTACCCCAGTTTGCTGAGAAGTCTTAGGCTAGATCTCATTCATTTCACCAATTTCAATACCCCCATCGTGGGGGGGTTGCCGCCTTCTCTCGTGACTGTCCATGACCTCACTCTTCTCTTTTTTCCGGGCAAGACGAGAAGGAGTTTTTGGCATCGGTTAGGTTACCGCTTGGTCATGGAAAAGGGGATTCAGCGAGCTAAAAAGATTATCGCTGTCTCTGAACACACCAAAAATGATCTGAGCCGTTTCCTACAAGTACCAGCCCAAAAGATTCGGGTGATTCACGAAGGAATATCAACTCGGTTCAAGCCCGTCAAAGACCAAGCTCTGATTGACAAAGTTTTGCGTCGTTTTGGCATCAGCCGGGAGTATTTGCTCTATGTCGGTCAGTGGCGCCAGCACAAAAACCTCATCAATCTCATTCGAGCCTTTGCTTTACTCAAAAAAGCTACCCGTTTGCCTCACGAATTAGTTTTGGCGGGGGGAGTGGATCCCCGCTCGCTGGAGATTCTGCCTCTCATTAAAAAATTAGGTTTGGAAAAAGAGATCGTTTTAACCGGTTTTGTGGCTGATGAGGAATTGCCGGCGCTTTACAGTGGGGCAGCGCTTTTTGTTTTCCCTTCTCTTTATGAAGGTTTTGGCTTCCCTCCTTTAGAAGCGATGAGCTGCGGCTGCCCGGTGGTAGCTTCAGCCAGCGCCTCCCTACCGGAGGTTTTAGATGGAGCGGCCCTTTTCTTTGATCCCACTCAAGCGGAAGAGATGGCGGCTAAGATACATCAGGTTTTAAGCAGTTTCGGTCTCAGGCGAGAGTTGCGAGAGAAGGGGCTGAAGCAGGCCAAGAAGTTCTCTTGGCGGAAAACGGCGCAGGAGACCCTTCGTCTCTACCGAGAGCTTCTTAAGGGTTAAGATATAATAAAAATTGCCGGTGATTTTATTCTTAATCTCTCGATCTTGAAATGCTCAATCCCGCAATCGCCGCTCTTTTTGGTTTGGGGGGAGCGCTTTTAGCTCTCCTTTACGCGATCTATTTAATCCGTTGGCTTTTTCGTCTGCCCGTCGGCACTGAAAAAATGAGGGCGGTCGCTTCGGCTATTCGGGAGGGGGCGGTGGCTTATCTCAAGCGTCAATATACGACCATTTTTTTGGTTGGCCTTTTGGTGGCGGCTCTTATCTGGTGGCAACTCTCTGGGGTGACGGCACTGGCTTTTGCGGTTGGGGCTCTTTTGAGCGGTTTGGCCGGCATGATAGGCATGCTTGTTTCGGTGCAAGCCAATCTTCGGACGGCCGAAGCGGCCAGGAAGGGTCTGGGGCAGGCGCTTAATGTGGCTTTCAAAAGCGGCACCGTCACTGGCCTTTTTGTGGCCGGCTTGGCTCTTGCGGCCGTCTGTGGAGTCTATTTAATCTTTCGCGACATTAATGCCTTGGTTGGTCTTTCTTTCGGCGGCAGTTTGATCAGTATCTTTGCTCGTTTGGGTGGAGGGATTTATACCAAGGGGGCAGATGTGGGGGCAGATTTGGTCGGCAAAGTAGAGGCTGGCATACCGGAAGACGACCCGCGCAATCCGGCGGTGATCGCTGACAATGTAGGGGATAACGTTGGAGATTGCGCAGGCATGGCTGCCGATCTCTTCGAGACCTATGTCATTACTCTTTCGGCCGCCATCTTTTTAGGGGCCCTGCTTTTCGCTCAGCCGATCTTCGTGGCGCTGCCCTTTCTTTTCGGCGGGCTGGCGGTTTTGGCTTCGGTCGTGGGCAGTTTTTTTGTGCGTCTCTCTGGTCGGGGTATTATGGTTGCTTTATACAAGGCCTTAGCGGTGGCTGGCCTTTTGTCTTTAGCTGCCTTTTACTGGCTGACGCAGGCCCTTCTGCCCGGGGGTGAGGCCTTAAGAATTTGGCTAGTGACTTTGATTGGGCTTTTGGTGACAGCTTTGGTTTTTATTCTTACTGAGTATTACACTGCCGATCGTTTTGCCCCTGTCAGGCAAGTTGCTTTCTCTTCTCGCACCGGCCACGCGACCAATATCATCGCCGGGCTGGCCTTGGGTTTGCGCTCAACCGGCTGGCCAGTAGTGGTGATTGCCGGAGCGATTTTGGCGAGCTTTTATCTCTTCGGCCTTTACGGGATAGCTTTGGCGGCTGTGGCGATGCTCTCTTTGGTAGGGGTTGTGGTAGCGATCGATGCCTACGGCCCCGTCACCGATAACGCCGGCGGCATTGCTGAGATGAGTCATTTATCATCCAAGGTGCGGCGGGTAACTGATGCCTTGGATGCGGTGGGCAATACCACTAAGGCAATTACCAAAGGTTACGCGATCGCTTCGGCCGGCCTCTCGGCTTTGGTTCTTTTTGGCTCTTATACCCAGGAGCTGGCGCGGACAGCCGGCGAGAATTTTCAATTTGCGGCTGCTGAACCAAGATTTTTAGTGGGGCTTTTCATCGGAGCGCTTCTCCCCTATCTCTTCGCTAGTTGGGCGATGGAGGCGGTGGGCAAAGCAGCTCAGGCGGTGGTAGAAGAGGTGAGGCGCCAATTTAGAACCATCAAGGGGATCTTGCAGGGCAAAAGAAAACCGGATTATGGGCGAGCGGTTGATTTGGTGACCAAGACGGCTTTGCGGGAGATGATCTTGCCGGCTCTTTTGCCGGTGGTGGTGCCGATTTTAGTTGGTTTGGTTTTGGGGGTTGTGGCGTTGGGTGGAGTTTTGTTGGGCTCGATTATTACCGGTCTTTTTGTGGCGCTTTCGATGACGACCGGTGGAGCGGCTTGGGATAACGCTAAAAAATATATTGAAGCTGGTCATTTGGGAGGCAAGGGCTCATGGGCTCACGCGGCGGCTGTCACCGGTGATACGGTAGGCGATGCCTACAAAGACACGGCCGGCCCGGCGATCAATCCGATGATCAAAGTGGTGAATCTAGTGGCTTTGCTCATCATTCCGCTTCTGATATGAAAGTCATGCTTCTGATGGGCCGAGGGTTGGCTTGGGGGTTGTTTGGCCTCTTGGCTTTGGCCCAACTGTTCGATGCGAGTGTTGATCTCTTGAGCCGCAATCGTTTTTTACCCGGCCTGGCTATAGCCGGACTGAAGGTGGGGGGTCAATCTTTTGAGGCGGCTTGGGTGCTTCTAGCCCCTTCTCTTTTCTCGTTGGAACAAGAAACGATCACTCTTCATCGCGACTCTTTGATAGTGCGAGCCTTGCCTTCGGCCTTAGGTTTTTCAACTGACCAGGAGACGGCTTTGTCTTTGGCTAGTTCTTTCGGTCGGACGGGGACTCTCTTGACTCGACTGAAAGATAAATTGAGCCTTTTTTGGGGTGAGAAAGATCTACCAGTAGGCTGGGCAGTGGACGAGGAGCGCTTCCAGGCTTTTGTCAATCGGGAGCTGGCCTCTCTTGTGAAAGAGGAGCGCAACGCTTCAGTGGTGATTGTCGGCTCCACCCTCAAAATTGAGAAAGCCATTGTTGGTTCAGCGGTTAATCGGGAGGAACTAAGGTGGCGGCTCCAGGAGCATTTGGGCCGTCTCAAAAAGGAACCGATTTTGATCCCGGTGGAAGAAAAGCAACCAGAGATCAGCGATGAGGAGGCACTCTCAGCGCAGAGCTTTATCGAGCAGGAGCTGACCCGGCCCCTGGTGCTGAAAACCGGCCGCAAGAGCTTTACTTTGGAGGGTAGTCCGCTTTGGCAGATGATTGAGCTTCGGACCGAGAACGGAGTTCTGAAGGCTTCTCTCTCCGAGACAAAATTGCGCAGCTATCTGCTCTCGCTGGAACCGCAGATTAATCAGAACTTGCAGGAGCCTCGATTGGTGATAGAAGGACAAAGGGCGACAGAGTTTGTTCCGCCGCGTAGTCAAGTGAGGCTCCTACTGAACGAATCGATTAGGCAGATTACTCAATCTTTAGAAGCCAATCAACATGAGGTTCAGTTAGTTGTCAGGACTAAAGAACCGACCATCTCCTTGGCTTCGCTGAATGATTTGGGTATCAACGAGTTGGTGGCTTCCGGTACCTCCAATTTCAAGGGCAGCCCGCCCAACCGGCGGCATAACATCAGAGTTGGCGTCAGTCGTTTCAACGGCTTGCTGATTCAGCCCGGCGAGAGCTTTTCTTTCGTTCAGGCTTTAGGCCGGGTGGACAGAAGCACCGGTTACCTGCCGGAGCTAGTGATTAAAGGTGATGAGACCGTGCCTGAGTTTGGTGGTGGGCTTTGTCAGGTTTCCACCACTGCCTTTAGGGCGATCCTGAACGGAGGTTATCCGGTCATAGAAAGAAAAAATCATTCTTACCGGGTAGTTTATTACGAGCCGGCCGGGAGCGACGCGACTATCTACCCACCTAAACCGGATCTTCAGTTTCTGAATGATTCACCTGGCAGTATTCTCATTCACGCTTATATTCAAAGCGAAGACGTTTTCTTCGATTTTTACGGGACCCGAATGCCGCGCCGAGTGGTTTTGGACGGTCCTTATGTTTTGAAAACCACTGGAGTACCAGCTCCTGTTTACCTCGAAACCAGCACTTTACCGCCGGGGGTGGTGAAGCAGGTAGATGTGGCTCATCGCGGAGCCGAGACTGTACTTTACCGTTTCATTTATGATGAGAGTTCCGGGCGGTTGCTTCGCAAAGATACTTTTGAGAGCCACTATATTCCTTGGCCAGCCAAGTATTTAGTGGGCAAAAGTGAGGCGCCTAGGTTGGAAACCGATCTCAAACAAACTCCTTCGGAGAAGGCAAGCGAAGAGAAAAATTAGCCCTCAGCGGCTCCTATTTTGTAGAACTCTCCGCTTGTTGGGCCAAGGCGGAAGCCAGGCGGCTTTTTAAGCGGGCGGCTTTGCGGCGATGAATAATACCTCTCTTGGTTGTTTTATCGATCTGTTTGAAAGCCAACCGCAGAGAGGCTTCATCCCGAGCGTTTTTAATCGCTTGACGGAGCAAACGGATACGCCACCGATTAATTCGGCGTCTTTTGAGATCAATCCTGACTTTCTTTTTAGCGCTTTGAGTCCTGGGCATAATGGTTGATTGTCTTGCTAGAGACTGGAAAAACTTGCTTGACGACTCAAGAAAGCCTTGCTATACTAAAACATTCTAACAGAACCCAGGCAGAATGGAAGGTAATCCCAAACAGGAGGCTCTCAGTTTAATCCGCGAGGCAGATGAGATTTTAATTCTACTGCCGCTTAAACCAGACGAGGATGCGGTGGGGAGCGGTCTGGCTCTGAAGCTTTTTTTGGAGAAATTGGGCAAAAGGGTTAACCTTGTTGCCTCCGAGCCAATCCCCGCCAAGGTTTCTTTTCTAAAAGGAGCGGAGAACATCCTATCCGAGATTCCTGGCGGCCGAGATTTTATTATTAGTTTGAAGACTGATAAGGCCTCCGCCGAGAAGTTAAGTTACCATTTAGACGAGGGGCGACTCAATATCGTCGTGACGGTTAAGGAGGGAGAATTCACTCCTGAGGATCTCTCTTTGCGGCGGGCCAAACCTAAGGTTGATCTTCTAGTGACGGTTGATACTCCTAATCTTGCTCGCTTGGGCCCATGGCCCAGTTTGTATCCAGAGATCTTTCAAGATGGTCCTCCGCTTTTGAACATCGACCATCACTTAAGCAACGATTTCTTCGGGCGAGTGAACTTAGTGGACAGTTTGGCTTCGGCCACGGCCGAGATTCTACTGGGGCTTTTCGAGGCGATCAACCGTGAGCTGATTGACAAGGAGATTGCGACTTGTCTCCTGACGGGCCTCCTAGCTGATACCGGCGGTTTTCAGAACAATAACACCACCCCCAAATCTCTGACGGTCGGGGCCCAACTCTTGGGTTTTGGAGCCCACCATAGCGAGGTCGTTAAATCGATTTTTAAGATCAGGCGATTCTCCACCCTGAAGCTTTGGGGTCGAGCCCTTCACCGGCTGACTTTCCAGCAGGCCACTGGTTTGGTTTGGTCCAAGCTGGTTCAGCAAGATTTTGAGGAAACGGGAGCACAGGCATCCGAAACTGCTGGCTTGATAGATGAGCTGATTAAGGGCACCGAAGGGGCCAGGGCGGCGTTGCTTCTGAAAGAATACGGGAAAAATAAGATTCATGGGAGCCTGCGGGCGGCAGAGAAAGGTTTTGATGTTTTAGAGCTGGCTCAGCTGTTTGGCGGTGGCGGGCATCTGGAAGCGGCCGGTTTTGAATTAGAGGGGGCAATGGAAGAAGTTGAGCAGAGAGTTTTGGAGGTTCTCTCTCGGCATCTCTCTCCTGCTTCGACTGTCTCCCCCTTTGAGCTTGAAGAGAGGGCGGCAACTTCATTAGAATAGAGAGAGTGGATTATGGCCCTACCGCGTGAGATCAAAAAGAAGATCATTCAGGATGTTCGGTTACATGAGAAAGATACTGGCTCGGCCGAGGTGCAGGTGGCTCTCTTAACCAAGAGAATCCAAGCCTTAACTGATCATCTGAAGCGCCACAAAAAGGACTTTCATTCCCGCACCGGGCTTTTCAAAATGGTGGGTGCGCGACGAAAGCTCCTGGTCTTCTTGGAGAGATTCAATCCCTTGCGTTATAAGCAAATTATCAAAAGATTGAAACTTAGAAGGTAACCGCAGGGAGCCGTCATTAGTCAGAGGCGAGCAAGCGAGTTCTCTCCTGGCAGCGCTTTTTCGCCCCTGGCTAATGCTCTCGCGGACTCCTTTTGGGAGGCTAATTTGGAAGAGGTTAAAACTACTTTAGCTGGACAGGTACTCTCCCTCTCTTCTGGTAAGCTGGCTCAGCTGGCGGAGGGTTCGGTTTTGGTCTCTTTAGGCGAGACGGTGGTTTTGGTCACAGCGGTGGTCTCCGAAGCGCCTAAAGAAGGGGTAGATTTCTTGCCCCTTTTGGTTGATTTCGAAGAGAGACTTTATGCGGCCGGGAAGATCTCTGGCAGCCGCTTCATAAAAAGGGAAGGCCGGGCTTCGGAGAGTGCTGTGCTTTCGGCCCGTCTAGTAGATCGAGCGATCAGGCCTCTTTTCCCCAAAGGTTTTTTTCACGACGTCCAGATAGTAGTGACGGTTCTTTCAGCCGATCTCGTCAATGATCCCGACACCATCTCCATCATCGGGGCCTCGGCTGCCCTGCAGCAGGCCGGTGTGCCTCTTGTTTCGCCTATAGGAGCCGTGCGGGTTGGTTTGATTGATGGAAGGTTGGTTCTTAATCCGAGTTATGAGGAGCTGGAAAAAAGTCAACTTGATCTCGTGGTGGCAGGGACCAAGGACAAGGTGGTGATGTTGGAAGCTGGCGGCCAGGAGGTGCCGGAGGGGAAACTTAAGGAAGCGATTCGTTTTGGTCATCAGGCTTTGCCACCCACGCTTGCGCTGCAAGAACAACTCCTGGCTCGGTTGAAGCAAGCCAAAAATCATTACCCAGTTTTAACCCCCGACGAGAAGCTCTATCGGGCTCTGCAGGAGTTTTTGGGCGAGAGAACGGAACAAGCAATTATCAGCGATCGCAAATCAGAGCGCAATCAGGCTTTAGAGGCTTTGAGACATGAAGTTTGGGAGAGATTCGTGACCGAAGAAAATCCAGAGGTGGTGGTAAGTAGCACCTTTGCCCAAGTGATCGGCGAAGCGTTCACCCGCCTGGTTTTGGATAAGGGCCAAAGACCGGATGGTCGGCAGTTTGATGAACTAAGAGCCATCAGGGCAGAAGTAGGGGTTTTGCCTCGGCCCCACGGTTCGGCTCTTTTCTCGCGAGGCGAAACCCAGGCTTTAACCACAGTTACTCTGGGCTCGGTGGAAGAGCAACAGTTCATCGACACCATGGAATTGGAGGGGACGAAGCGTTATATGCACCACTACAACTTCCCGCCTTATTCAGTCAATGAGATTAGTCCCATCAGGGGTCCGGGTCGGCGTGAGATCGGTCACGGCGCTTTGGCAGAGAAAGCCCTGCTGCCGATGATTCCTGATAAGGAAACTTTTCCTTATACCATCAGAGTCGTTTCGGAGATTTTGGCCAGCAATGGCTCGACCTCCATGGCTTCCGTTTGCGGCTCAAGTTTGGCCTTAATGGATGCTGGCGTGCCGATTAAAAAAGCGGTGGCCGGGGTGGCTTGTGGTTTGGTTGTCGATCAGAAGCGCTATCAGATCTTGACCGATATCGCTGGGATTGAGGATTTTAATGGCAGTATGGATTTCAAGCTGGCCGGCACTGACGAGGGGATGACGGCTTTGCAGATGGATCTCAAATTACCGGGCATCTCTCTCGAGATAGTCGAGAAAGCTCTGATGCAAGCCAGGCAGGGGAGAATGTTGATTCTGGATAAGATGCGGTCGGTGATTAGCTCTCCCCGGCGAGAACTCTCGCCTTTTGCCCCCAAAGTTTTGGTCCTGAAAGTTAAGCCTGAGAAGATTCGCGAGGTGATCGGACCGGGTGGCAAGATGATTAATCAAATCATCGATGAGGCCGGCGGTCGCGAGGTGACCAACATTACCATTGAGCAGGACGGCAGCGTTTACATTACCTCGCATGACTCTGCCTTGGCGCAAAAAGCGAAGGGAGCGATTGAGGCGATTGTCAGAGAAGTGGAGGTGGGACAAAAGTATCGGGGCAAAGTCACTCGGGTGGAGGATTATGGGGCCTTTGTCGAACTCTTGCCTGGCAAAGAGGGTTTGGTTCATATTTCTCAGTTGAATGGCGGTCAGCGCTCTTTGCGGGCCGATCAAATCGTGAAAGTCGGCGATCTTATCCCGGTGACGGTGATTGGCATTGATAATCTTGGGCGGATCAATTTGAGTTACGCCGGGAAGAAACTGGCTCCTTTGCCTGCCACCTCTCGCTTCCCGCGTCGCGAGAGAGGTTAAGAGCTCGAAAGCACTTTTATGAATAAGCAGGAGGCTTATCTCGCCTTGTTAGCCGAATTCAAAGAGACCCTCTCTTCTCTTGCTTGGGACGGCAGCCGAAGGTTGGTGCCCGGTGAAGGCAATTTAGAAGCTAAAGTGGTTTTCGTCGGTGAGGCTCCCGGCCGAGTGGAAGATGAGCTTAGGCGTCCCTTTGTCGGGCCAGCCGGGAAGCTTTTAGAAGAGATTTTGGCCGAATTAGGTTTGGCGCGGCAGGAGATTTATATCACCAACATTGTCAAGTTCCGTCCGCCGGAGAATCGGGACCCAACCTCAGAGGAGATTGCTGTTTTCCGCCCCTCTCTTCTCAAAGAGCTCTCTTTAATTAACCCCCTTTTAGTGGTGGTTTTGGGGCGGCATGCCTTGGTCGCTCTCTTGCCGGATCTAAAATTAGCCGAAGTTAAAGGCCAAGTGATCAGGAGAGGCGGCCGCCTCTATTATGTGACCTATCATCCAGCGGCCGCCCTCCACAATCCTCATTTGAAGAGCTCGCTTATAGCTGACTTGCAAAAATTGCCCGTCCTCCTCCGCAAGATTGAGAGCGGAGAACTGACGAGCCAAACCACTTCCTCTGAAGCCCAACAAAACTCTCTTTTTTAAATGCCTCATTAATCGACCTCTTTTTATCTTGCTTCTATGATGACTAGAAAAATCAGAGCCCTGTCAGCCAAAAGTAAAACCCAGCCCCGTCGGACTATCACGACCCAGGGCGAAAATCGCCGCATCTCTTTGCTGCCCACCAAGGATAGTTTGCGGGTCATCCCCTTGGGGGGTTTGGGCGAGGTGGGGAAGAACTGTTTGGTTCTGGAATATGGGCCGGAGATCTTAGTTTTGGATTTAGGTTTGATGTTTCCTGACGAGACGATGCCGGGGATAGATTATGTCATCCCGGATATCAGTTACTTGCGGGCCAATAAAAAAAGAGTCCGCGGGGTCATCATCAGCCACGGCCACGAGGATCATTTTGGAGCCATCCCTTATGTCGGTGGAGAGATCGCGGCGCCGATTTTCGCCCCCCGTCTGGCTAAGGCGTTGATTGAAGCCAAAATGGCCGAGTTCCCCCAGGCCCGGCCGGTTACTTTGCGTGAATATAAAGAGTCGGAGATTTTGCATCTAGGAGCTTTCAAGGTCAGTTTTATCAGAGTCAACCACAGCATCCCCGATGCTTTCAGCACGGTGGTGGAAACGCCGGCAGGAGTGATTATCTACACCGGCGATTTTAAGTTTGACCTCACCTCGCCGGATGGAGTGAAAACTGATTTTCAGAAACTCTCTTTTTGGGGTAAAAAATCCCCTCTGCTCCTTCTCTGCGAAAGCACTAACAGTGAGATCCCCGGTCATACTCCCTCTGAACAGACGATTAAGGAGAGCTTCGATGGGCTTTTCGCCCAGACCAAGGGTCGCTTGATCATCTCTTCCTTCGCCTCTCGGATCGATCGCATGCAATATGTTTTAGATGCGGCGGTGAGATACGGCCGTAAAGTGGCGATTGCGGGGAGAAGTATGGCCAATTATTTTGAAGTCGCTTCCCGCTTGAATTATCTGAAATACCCTCAAGCGATTTTAGTGCCTTTGACCGCTATCAATAAATATCCGGCCGACAAAATCGTCATTCTTAGTAGTGGCAGTCAGGGGCAGGAAGGTTCAGCGCTTTTCCGGATGGCTTTCCGGGAACATCGGGAGGTCAAGATTAAGGCGGGAGATACCGTTGTCCTTTCGGCTTCGCCGATTCCCGGCCATGAGCGGGCGGTTTCAGCGGTGATTGACAATTTTCTGCGGCTGGGGGCCAAGGTCGTCTACAACAAAAATATGCATGTTCATGTCACCGGCCATGCCCATCAGGAGGAGTTGAGGGAGATGATTACGCTTTTAAAGCCTCAGTATTTTATACCGGTTCATGGCGAATACCATATGCTGGTCGCTAACCGAGAGCTGGCCCAGAGTGTGGGGATTCCGCCGGAGAGAACAGCCGTGATTGAAGACGGAGAGGTGGTGGAGTTTAGAAAAGGTAAACTCCGTCAGCTGGAAACACGGGTGCCGGCTGGGATCGTGATGGTTGATGGCTTGGGAATCGGCGATGTCGGCGAGATTGTTTTACGGGACCGCCAAGCGATGGCTAAGGATGGAATGATTGTCGTTATCGCCACAGTGGACAAAAAAACCGGCGCCTTAGTGACTTCGCCGGACATTATCTCCAGAGGTTTTGTTTATATGCGGGAGAAAGAAGAGCTGATTAATCAGACGCGAGATAAGGTTAGAAAGATCTTGGCCCATGCTAAGGGGGCTCCGCCTTCTGACTGGAGCAATATCAAATTCAAAATGCGGGAAGAGATCGGCCAGTTTCTTTATGATGCAACCCGCCGCCGGCCGATGGTTCTGCCGGTAGTGATTGAGGTCTAAGAAGAGAACTCCGCACTGCTATAATGAATTTGGCTTATGGCCAGACGCAAAAGAGTTAATAGACGCAGGCGACCGATCCGCCTTCGTTCCTATCAGGGCCGAAGCAGAAACGATTTTGCTTTTGATTTGGAGTTGGAGCCGGCTTTATCGCGCGAGCTCTTAGGGATTATTCTAGTCGGCTTTGCGATCTTTGTTTTCTTGGCCATCATAGGGGCGGCCGGGGGGATCGGTAATGTTTTTTACCAAGTGTTGCGCATCGGTCTTGGCTTTGCCAGTTTTATTTTGCCTTTTGTCCTTTTGGTTTTCGGCGTTGCCCTTTTTTATCCCCGACGCTACCACTTGAAGACCGGCAGTTTCGTTGGTCTCTTGCTTTTTATTCTGGCTCTTTCGGCCTTTATCCATCTTTGGCTGGACGAGGGAAATAGCCAAGAGCTCGCTCTGGTGGGTGGCGGCGGTGGTTTCTTGGGCTTCTTAATCAGTCAAAGCTTGCTGAGGCTGGTTTCTTTTTGGGGCAGTTTCGTGATTCTTTTAGTTCTTCTTTTCTCTGGCCTTTTGATGAGCATCGGCAAACCGCTGAAGGATCTTTTTTCTTATCTGAGAAGTTGGTTCGCCCCGCCTACGGCCGTGCCCCTCTCGCGGAGCACCAAGGTGGAGGTGAGTGAAAACGGCGCCAAGCGCCAGTTGGCCTTACCGCCGACCAAAGGCACTTCTCTGGTTGAAAAAGGCAAAGGTCAAGTGCCGCGGATTTTAAAGCCGAAAGAGAGCGCGGCCACTGAGTTTGTACCTCGTTTTATTCAGGATGACAGCTGGACACCGCCACCCATTGCTCTTTTGAACAATGAGAGTACGCAGGTGGATAGTGGCAACATTGCCCAGAACGTTGCCATCATTGAAGAGAGTTTTGCCAATTTTGGCATTAAGGTGGAGATGGCCGAAGTCAATATCGGCCCGACGGTCACCCAATACACCTTGAAACCGGCGCGAGGGGTAAAGCTTTCTCGAATCACTGCCCTCTCTAATGATTTAGCTCTTGCTTTGGCGGCTCATCCACTTCGGATCGAGGCGCCGATTCCCGGCCGGTCGCTGGTGGGGATTGAGGTGCCGAACCGGCGAGCGGCGTTGGTAAGGTTGCGGGAAATCTTGGAATCGGAGGCTTTCGCTGCCGTTCATTCTCCCCTGACTATCCCGCTGGGACGGGATGTAGCCGGGACGCCAGTGGCTGCTGATCTGATCAAAATGCCTCATCTTTTAATCGCCGGTGCCACCGGAGCCGGCAAGAGCGTTTTTCTCCACTCGCTTCTCTTAGCTTTGCTTTACCAAAATTCTCCCAACGAATTGAGACTCATTCTGGTTGATCCCAAACGGGTGGAATTTACTGCCTACAACGAAGTCTCTCATCTTTTAGCGCCGGTCATTGTCGAGCCGCTTAAAACGATGAATGCCTTGAAGTGGTTGATTAGCGAGATGGAGAAACGTTATGAGCAGTTCTCGGAACACCGCGTCAGAATGATTGAAGATTTCAATAAGCTGCCTCAAATCGGGCGTTTGCCTTATATTGTCTTGATCATTGATGAATTGGCTGATCTGATGGTGGTTTCGGCCCGGGAGGTGGAGACCTATCTAGTCCGTTTAGCCCAAATGGCTAGGGCGGTGGGGATTCATTTGGTGATTTCCACTCAGCGCCCCTCGGTTGATGTCTTGACCGGTTTAATTAAAGCCAATTTCCCTTCCCGTCTAGCCTTTAACGTCACCTCCGGGACCGATTCCCGCACCATTTTGGATACCGTGGGAGCCGAGAAGCTTTTAGGGAACGGAGATATGCTTTTTCTGCCTCAAGAGCTGGCCAAACCGCGGCGGATTCAGGGAGTCTATGTCTCTGATCGCGAAGTGAAAGCCGTGGCTGATTTTTTGAAGAAAAAGGAGCCGGCGGAGTATGTGGAAGAGATCGTCCGGGAGGCGAAAGAGGGAACAGCTTTCGGCGGTGTGGAAGGAGAAGGAGATGAACTGTTGGAGGAGGCCGCCAAACTGGTGGTGGAAACTGGTAAAGCCTCAGCCTCCTACCTGCAGCGCCGTTTTCGGATCGGTTACGCCCGGGCGGCGAGACTTCTAGATCTCCTAGAGGAGCAAGGCATTGTCGGGCCGGGAGAAGGCGCCAAACCACGAGACATTCTGATAGATAAATATGAATTCTTCTCCCGCTACGGTGAGCCTCCGAGTGGCGGAGAGGAGGACAATAGCCCAAATTAAGCTCTCGGCGTATAATAAATCTACCGCAAGGAGGGGAGAAGGCACAAACTATGCCCAAAAAGGAAGAATCCAAAGAGTGGCAGGCGATTGAAGAGGCGATTGAGGAGATCCGGCGGCAATACGGTGAGGGGGCGATTATGCGCTTGGGAGAGCTTAAAGTTTCGGAGATCGAGGTGATCCCGACCGGTTCCCCTTCACTGGACTTTGCTCTGGGGGTTGGGGGAGTGCCTCGGGGACGGGTGATTGAGATCTTCGGCCCCGAAGCCTCAGGGAAAACGACACTGGCTCTTCATATTATTGCCGAAGCCCAGAAAAGCGGCCTAGCAGCAGCTTTCATTGATGCTGAGCATGCTTTGGATCCGGCCTATGCCAGAAATATTGGCGTGAACCTGAAGAATCTTTTAATTTCTCAACCCGACTCCGGCGAGCAGGCTTTGGAGATCGTGGAAACTTTGGTGCGTTCTAACAAGGTGGGGGTGATCGTCATTGATTCAGTCGCCGCTCTGGTGCCGCGAGCCGAACTAGAAGGCGAGATGGGCGAGGCACAAATCGGCCTGCAGGCAAGACTGATGAGCCAGGCCCTCCGTAAATTAACAGCCGCGGTGGCTAGATCCAACACAGCCGTGGTTTTCGTTAATCAGTTGCGGATGAAGATTGGAGTTATGTTTGGTAATCCTGAAACCACTCCCGGGGGAGTTGCTCTTAAATTCTATTCTTCCGTCCGACTGGATATCCGGCGCACCGAATCTCTTCAGCAGGGCGGAGTGCAGTTGGGCAATCGGGTGCGAGTCAAGGTGGTCAAAAACAAAGTCGCTCCACCTTTTCGTCAGGCGGAGTTTACCATCCTCTTTAATAAGGGAATTGATCGCTGGGATGACTTAGCTGACTTGGCTGCTAAATTGGGAGTGGTTAGTCGGAGCGGTTCTTGGTATGAATACGGTGGGGAAAAGTTTTCTGGCAAGGAGAGTCTGAAAAAATATCTTGAGGAAAATCCCAAGAGCGTTGCCGAGATCGAACAGAGACTCTTAGCGCTCAGAAAAACTGCCTAAAAGCGACCCAAAGAAAGCTCCCCAAGAGAAAAAACAGACTTATCAACCACAACCAGAAAAGAGGATGAGGAGAAGGCTCCTCATCCCAAGGCATCCTCAAGACCTCCGCTGCGCGGCGGACCCTTTTCGTCTTGGGAGCCAAACCTCTTTTACTTTTGAGACCCACGGTAAATGAGAAGAGTTACTTCTCCCTTGAGAGGTGTGCTTTTAAAATGCTCCTTGATCTCTTCTACTCTACCACGAACAAACTCCTCGAACAGCTTGGTCATCTCTCGACCGAGAACTAAAACCGGGTCATCGAGTTGCTCCTTGATCTCATCCAAGGTTTTGAGGAGGCGGAAAGGCGATTCGTAAAGAACTATCGGATAACGGTTCTTCTTCAATTCTTCCCAGATTTTGTGGCGGCCCTTTTTGGGCAGAAAACCCAAGAAAAGAAACTCTTTAATTGGCCAACCAGCTACTGAAATTAAAGTAGCCAGGGCCGAAGGACCGGGTAGGGGGATAACTCTGATGCCGTTGGCCAGAGCGGCTTGAACCAAGCGCTGGCCCGGATCAGAGAGACCCGGTGTACCAGCCTCAGTGAGATAGGCTATTTTCTGCCCTCTTTTCAACTCAGTTATGACTCGAGAGAGGCGGGCTGGCGAGCTATGTTCATGCCAAGCGAGAAGCGGTTTCTTGATCTGCCAGTGGTTAAGGAGTTTCCGCGAGGTTCGGGTATCTTCACTGAAGAGCAGATCAACAGTCCGTAAGATACTCAATGCTCTGACGGTGACATCCTCCAAATTACCGATGGGGGTAGCGACAATGTAGAGCTCGCCAAGAGGAGTCATAAGCGGTTAAAGATATTTCTGGAAAACCAGATAAAGCTCTTCCCAGTCCTTCAGGGAAAGTTCTTGGGGGCGGTTTTGGGGCCGAAGATGAGTTCGGCCAAGGAGTTTTTCAATCTCCTCCCGGGCCAGCGGGAGATTTTCTTTGAGGGTGCGGAAAAGCTGCTTACGCTTCGCTCGAAAACAGAATCTGACCAGTTTGAAAAACCTCTTCAAGTCGTCGATCGCCCAGGGCCATCGTTCAAAAGTTCGGATGGAGAGGATCGCTGACTCAACTTTGGGTTTAGGGTAAAAAGCCTCCGGTGGCACGCGTTGGATGATTTTGGGCAGACCAAAGAGCTGGATACTCACTGCCAAGAGACTCATCTCACCAGGTCGGGCGACAATTTTTTCAGCCACTTCCCTTTGCACCATCACCACCAAGAGATTGGGTCTCTCTTCACTCTCCAAAAACAAGCGCAAGACGTTAGCCGCAATGTAATAAGGCAGATTAGCGACCACTTTGTAGCTGGCTTTAGTGCGGCGGCTGATGGGGCGTTTCTCTTGCCTCTCTTTCCAAAGAGCAGCTTTTTCAGCAACAAAGCTTTTAGGCAGAGCCAAGATATCGGCGGCGACCACCTCCAGATTGGAATAACTTTCGGTGAGGGCGCGCAAGGCTCGAACCACCGAAGGGTCTTTCTCCACCGCCAAAACCATCCCCGCTTCTTTGGCCAGTTGAACCGTTAAACTGCCCAAGCCCGGTCCCACCTCTGCGACAAAATCCTGCTTGGAAAGCTGGGCCGCTTTCAGGAGAGCCGAGAGAACTCCTCGGCTGATTAAAAAGTGTTGGCCTAAACTTTTGCGAGGAGAGAGTTGTTCGTCGATCAGAACCTTCCTGAGGGCGGTCCTAGATAAAAGATCGGTCATTTTATTGGACAACCCGATAACGGATACGCACTTTACCTTGGGTTAAGGGGGCAATTCTAGCAAAGGCTCTGTGGCTTAAATCCAAAACGGCTCCGGTGTAGGCTTTGGGCCCGTAGTCGTTGATGCGGACAACCACGCTGCGGCCGTTTTTAGGATTTTCCACCAAAAGCTTGGTGCCTCGCTTAAATTCTCGGCTGGCAGCCGTTAAGCCAGTGTCAATTGGATACCAAGTTGCTAGGCCGGTGAAGATGGGGGTTTTCTGGGGCTCGGTTCGGGCGACTTGAAGAGTGGTTTTTTGGATCTGAAACTTGGCGGGGACCGGCTGGTCGCTCAGGATAATAATTGATTGGGGCATTAAGGGAGCTTCGGCTGAGGGGAAGACTAGAGCCTGCTCTTTGCCCAATTGGCGGACCAGCTCTCCCGCCTTTTGGGCTCGGGTGGAGAGTGGGTAGCTGAAACCGTTGTCCACTAGGTTGACTGTGATGGGTAGGGGAGAAGCAAAGAAGGGGTTGAACCAGGGGATCAAAAAAAATCCTCCGAGGGAGATCAGGAACACCCCCCTTGACCAAGGAGATCGCTTGTCTGGTTGGGAGTTGTCTCCCCTTTCCACCCTCTCCATCATTTCGTCTCCCATTATAGACTTTTTGGGCCGGGAAACCAAGATTTTGCTCTGCCGGGAAGCTCTTTTATAATGGGAGGGTGGCTGGGCACAGCAAATGGGCCAACATTAAGCATCGCAAGGAGGCGCAGGACGCAAGGAAAAGCGCCCTTTTTGCCAAATTAGTCAAGCTAATTGAGGTAGCGGCTAGAACGGGGGCTTCGCCGGAGGCCAATTTTAAGTTAAAACTGGCAGTTGAGAGGGCTAGAGCCGCCGGTCTCCCTTTCGAGAAGATCGAGAGGGCCATCAAAAAAGGGGCCGGTTTAGAGAGAGAGGCCAACCAGTTGAACGAGACAATCTATGAGGGTTTTGGGCCCGGCGGAGTAGCGTTGTTGATTGAGGCTCTGACCGATAATCGTAATCGCACCAGTGCTGAGATTCGCCACCTGTTCAGCCAGCACGGCGGGAATCTGGCAGAGGCCGGTTCAGTCCTCTGGCAATTTAGCCAGAAGGGCATCATTGAGATTGAAAAAGCGGAAGGTCAAGGGGAGGCGATCACCCTGCAGGCGATTGAGGCAGGGGCAGATGAGGTGGAGGAGCAGGCTGAACTTCTTTTAATCTATGTCGAACCGGCCAAATTAATGGCGGTGAAAGATGAGCTGGAGAAAAGAAGGATTCAGGTTCGGCGGGCTGGTTTTATCTGGTCGCCTCGCAACCGAGTGCTGATTGAGCAAGAGACGGAAGCCCGGAAGATCTTGCAACTCATGGAAGCTCTCTCAGGCCACCCCGATGTTCAAGAAGTTTACAGTAATTTCGAGATGCCGGATGCGCTCTTGGAAAGTTTGGTTTAAAGATACTATTTGGCAGGGTGAATCCCGTTAGGCAATGGCGCTTGATGTCTTACATCCGGGCTTCACATACAACGCTTATCTTCTCAGCAATCTTGCAGTCGCTCGCAGCGACCTATGTCTAACGGGATGAACAGACGTTCTAAAGGTAATCGCTTTGAGAATTTGGCCTGTCAACTGTTGCAGAGAGAGGGTTTTTGGGTTTGGCGCCCTCCCAAGAGCCGCTGGAGCCGAGGTTATTTCAGTTCCGATCTTTTTCATTGCGGCGATATAGTCGCTACTAAGAAGAATCGCTTTTTGGTTGTGGCGGTGGCTTATGGCCAGCCGCGCGCAAGAACAGTGAGTGCCTTGAAGCTTTTACGCCGCCGCTGTCCCAAAGCGGTGGCTTTAGAGTATTGGATTTACCGTGATGGCAAAAGGAAGAAGGGCTGGGAGAAAAGGAGTTTTTGATTTAAAGTAAAAGAGACCGGTTCTTTGAAGCTTATTCTTAAATTGGTCTAGCTTATGGCTCCGAAGCCGAATCGAGAAAAAACTATGTGGGGGCTTTTTGAACCCAACAACCGTTGGCTCGCGGGGGGACTTTTGATTTTGGTCGGCCTGATTGCTCAGGGGATTCTCTTGGGCTATCTTCCTGCTACCTTGGCACTTTATTGGCCAATTCTCTTGATCGTAGCCGGTTTAGTGATAGTTTGGTGAATCCCCTCTCAGCTCAAAGAAAAACCTTCACTTCTTCAGTGAGGTCTTTTTTAGGCTTTAATTTTTTGTCCCTTCTTGCCCTCCTCAGCCTTGGCGGTTTGCTCTGGTTTTCTTTAGCCCTTCTACCCCGAGATTTAAGAGGCGAGCCCCAAATCTTTCTGGTGGAAGAAGGCCAGACAATCAAGACCATCATCGGGCTGTTGCAAGAAAAACGTCTTATCCGTTCGGCGACAGCCCTGCGATTATTGATCGCCCGTCGAACAATTCAAGCCGGCAGTTATCGTTTGAGTTCTTCTATGTCTGGCTGGCAGATCGCTAATCTCCTCACTTCCGGGCAAAGCCAAAAGATTGTGGTCACTATTCCCGAAGGCTTTACTAATCGGCAAATTGCTCAGCTTCTTCAGCAAGCTGGTCTAGCCACCGAGGAGGAGTTTAGAAAGGCCCTGCAGAGCATTACGAGCGAAGAGCTTTCTTGGTTGCCCCCCGAGGGAGTGCGCTTTGAGTGGGAGGGTTTCCTTTTCCCCGATACTTATTTCTTTACTCCCCAAACCAAGGCAGAAACTATTGTTAAAACCCTTCTGCATAATTTTGAAAAGAGGCTTGCTCCCCTGCAGGAGGAGATGCAGAACTCCCCTTTCTCTTGGCGCGAGCTTGTCATCCTAGCTTCCTTGGTGGAGAAGGAGGGTAAGCGAAAAGAAGAGATGGAACTCATCGCTTCGGTTCTCCTCAATCGTCTCCAAGCTGGGATGAGATTGGATGTTGATGCCACGGTGCGCTATGCGCTCAATCAATGGGAGACAGCTTTAACCCCAGCTGACTTGGCGGTGGCTTCGCCCTACAACACACGCCGGGTTTACGGCCTGCCACCGGGGCCGATCAGCAACCCGGGTTTGCAGGCGATTCGGGCGGTGCTTTTTGCTCCCAAGACCGATTATTATTACTATCTGACTGCTCCCAACGGCATCACTTATTTTGCCAAGACTCTTGATGAGCACAATGAACAAAAAGCTAGGTACTTGCGCTAGCTAATGGCTGGCAAAATCTTGAGAATCTTTCTGGTGGGCTTTCTGTTGGGACTCGGCTTAGCCGAGTTTTTTCACTTCCAGTTGCTGCCACTTTTCTTTTTGCTTTTGGGTTTGGCCATTCTTTTTGTTTGGGAAAGACGGCTTCGGAATCTGATTCTTTTGATCGCTGCTTTTGTCTTGGGACTGGCTTTCTACCTTCAAAGCCTCAGCGAATATCAAAAAGAAGCTGCGGCCCTGCCGGCCAGAGGCAGCTTTATTGCCCGAGTGATTTCTTTGCCCGAGCGGCGCGACGAGAGTTTGGTCTTTAAGATTCAAACCGAGCAATTCGCTTGGCAAGACGAGGAGATGCCCTATCGAGCTAAGTTACTTGTTCGAACCACGGCCCTGAAGGAGATCGCTTTGGGCGATCGGCTGGAGCTGGCTGGGGAGCCTCGAGTCCCGGAGCTTGGACCACGCCTTTTCAAAGAAGGGGTCATTGCCGAACTCTCCTATCCCGAGATTAATTTCTTGAGCAGCTCTCCGCCCCGGTCGCTAGCTTCTTTCTTCCAATGGCTCAAAAACATTTTGGAGGGAGCGGCTGCTAGACTTCTGCCGGCTCCAGAGAATAATTTCTTGCTGGCTCTTCTTTTGGGCGGTTCTTTTCGCCTACCGGATTTCTTAAGAGAGGCTTTTCTGCGAACCGGTACCCAACATGTCATGGCTGTTTCCGGCTTCAATACGACCGTGATTGCTTTTACCATCCTGGCCTTGGTGAGGCGCTTCTCCCGTAACTTGGCTATCCTTTTAACTTTCTGCTCTTTGATTGTTTTCGTCCTTTTGACCGGCGCTTCACCTTCGGTGGTTCGGGCCGCTCTTATGACCTCGACTTATTTCTTGGGCCTTCTCATTGGACGCCCCCAATCAAGTTTGAATTCGTTGTTCTTGGCCTCTTTTTTTATGTTGCTTTTTAATCCTTTTCTTTTGAGATACGACCTTGGTTTTCAGCTCTCTTTTCTTTCGACTTGGGGTTTGATGGTCTTTTGGCCCACTTTCGCTTCTCTGCTGCCTCGCTGGCAGACTTTTACAGCTTGGATTTTACCTAGCTTGATTGCCTGGCTGGTGACTTGGCCGCTGATCTCTTTTCATTTTGGCCGGCTTGCCTTGATTTCTATCCTAGCCAATTCTCTGATTGCTCCCCTCATTCCCTTCAGCATGCTCAGCGGTGCTTTGCTTTTGGGTTTGGGTTTAATCTATTTCCCGCTTAGCCTCTTGCTGTTGCCGCTTGCTTGGGGCAGTTTAAAATTAATTCTTTGGCTCACCGAGCGTCTCTCTCATCTGCCCTACAATTTGATCGATTTGAAACTGCCCTTCTCTTTGGCTGTGCTTTATTACCTACTGCTTTTATTGACTCTTTTTGGGTTTCGGCGAAGAGTATGGTCCGCCTGGCGCTCCTCTTAGCAGTTTTGCTACTGACAGCCTCTTGGTTCTTTCTTTTGCGCCCGCCTGTTTTCCGGGTGATCTTTTTCAATGTTGGGCAAGGCCAAAGCATATTGATTGAAAGTCCGGCCGGTTTTCAGATTTTAGTGGACGGCGGGCCTTCTTCTCAGATAGTTTCCTTCCTAGGCGAGGCTTTGCCTTTCTACGATCACCATTTGGATGCGATCATTCTCACCCATTCCGATCGGGATCATCTCTATGGCTTACTGGAGCTCTTCCGGCGCTACAGTGTGGACCAACTTTTTCTGCCGGAATTCTTAGGGGAAAGTGAAACCGTTCGCCTTTTTCGTCAGAGACTGGCCCGCCTCCCCTCACTTCAAGTGATCGAAGCCACTGCTCAGAGTGATTTTGAAAAGGCTGGTCTTAAAATTGATTTTCTCGCCCCCCGAAAAGAGTGGTCAACAGCCGGTCTAGCCGAGAACGATTTGGGTTTGGTTTTCGCTCTGCGTTATCAAGCTTTGGATTTGCTTTTTATGGGTGATGCCTCTTCGGAGCTGGAGACAAGGTTGCTTAAAGAGCTGCCGGATGTTGAGGTTCTGCAAGTGGGACATCACGGCAGCAATACCAGTACCAGCGCCTCCTTTCTTCAAAGGATCACCCCTCGGCTGGCTATCATTTCAGTTGGGCCCAACTCTTACGGCCATCCCCGGCCAGAGGTTTTAGAGAGGCTCAAGGCGGTGGGGGCTCACATCCTCCGGACCGATCAGTTAGGACACATCCTGCTCTTTTTGCGCGATAATCAAATTAGAGTTAAAACCCGCCCAGTCTAAGCTTATCCATGATCTCTTTTATACCGGTGGCTTGGGGCTCCCTTCTTCTGCCTTTCGGAGTGGCTTGGCTGATAGCCATTCTAGTCTCTTTTTTGCTCCTTCTTTTCAAGCGATATCTGCCGCTGGATCGGCCCGGTCCCAAGCGGGTTCATCTTAAGTCGATACCGCGAGTCGGGGGGGTGGCTTTGTGGTTTTCTTTCGTAGTGACAGTTGGACTCTTTCTGCCCCTGAGCGAACCCCTTTTCGGCTTTCTTGTGGCCACCAGTTTCATTTCTCTAGTTGGCTTGATCGATGATTTTTCTAATCTGCCTCCTTTTTATAAGTTAATCAGTCAGGGCTTAGCCGCCCTGATGCTTCTGCCTTTCGGGATCGGGATTCATAGCCTAACCAATCCTTTGGGCGGAGTGATAGTGCTGCCTTTCTTTCTCGATCTGATTTTAACCGTCATTTGGGTGGTGGCGGTGGTTAATGCTCTTAATTTTTTGGACGGTTTGGATGGCCTAGCTGGGAGCGTTTCCCTGGCTTCAGCTTTGATTCTGGCTTTGCTTTCTCTTTTGGTTTTTGTCGCCCAACCCCAGACGGCCCTTTTGGCTTTTATTCTGGCCGGTGGGATTTTGGGTTTCCTTCTTTTTAATTGGCACCCGGCTAAGCTCTTCATGGGGGATGTCGGCAGTCATTTTTTGGGTTTTGCTTTAGCTGTGCTGGCCATTATCAGCGGCGGTAAAATTGCCACCGCCGCTTTAGTCTTGGGAGTTCCACTCATTGATTTTTTTTGGTCGCTCTGGCGGAGACTGAGGCGAGGTGCTTCGCCTGTGAAGAGAGATTTGGAGCATCTTCACCATCGCTTGCTGCGTTTGGGCTTAAGCCAACGGGAAGTAGTGGCCGTTTTCGTGACTTTCTCTCTCCTCCTCGGCTGGCTGGCTTTATGGGGCAAAACTGGGTTGAAGTTGGCGGTTTTGATTTTTTTGGTCTTTTTAGTCTTACTTCTCCTGGCTTTCTCCGAGAGCAAAAATTTGGCGAAGAAGAACTTGAAATGATCGCTTGCTTGTTTTATGATGTTTCCTTGAAATGGATGAGAGGCAATTCGAAAAATTAGCTAGGAGCTTACAGCATATCACCAGCTGCCCGAGTTGCGGAGCTCGCTATGATCTGGCCGATATTCGTTATTTTGGTCAGTTAGGTATGACGATTTTTGTCCAGCTGACCTGTCATCTTTGTCAGGTGCCAGTTTTTGCTGGGGTACCAGCAGGAGCTGAAAAACCGCAAGAGGAAAAAACTATTATCCAGGAACCGGTGAGTTATGATGACGCTGTTCGCCTCAATAAGCTTTTAGAGGATCGGCATCTGGACTTCAGTCAGTTGCTGGAGGAATAATCTTGGCTCAAACATTATCTTGGTTTCAGACAGTTTAGCGATCAAAGCTCTCCCTCGGGAGATTTTGGGGAAGAAAGTTCAGGCTTTGCGCCGGCAAAACCTTTTGCCGGGGGTTCTTTATGGCAAAGCTTTTGCTGCCCGACCGCTTTCAGTGAATCAGGAGGATTTTGCCAAACTTTTTCGTCAAGCTGGTACCAGTACCATCGTGACGCTAGAGCTAGGAGACCAAGCTTATGATGTTTTGATCAAGGCGGTGGATTTCGATCCTGTCACCTCTCGCTTTCTTCACGTTGATTTTTATCAAATTCCGCGAGGTGAGAAAATTCGAGTCTTGGTGCCCTTGCGTTTTACGGGGGAAGCCCCAGCCGTCAAAGAATTGGGTGGGATTTTGGTGACCAACAAAAAAGAGGTCGAGATCGAATGTTTACCCAAAGACCTGCCTCATGAGCTTGAAATTGCTTTAACCCCCTTGGTTGAGCTGGAAGCCAGTCTCAAAGTTAAAGATTTGAGATTGCCGGCTGGAGTGGAAGTGCTAGCCGAGCCCGATGAAATCATTACTGTTGTCACCGCGCCCAAGGCGGAAGAGGAAGAAGTGCCGGTCTCGGAAGCTGAGGCAATTGCCGCTATCTCAGCCACGGCTGAAAAGACCGAAGAGATTGAAGCGACTGAAGAGAAAAATGAGACAGAAGAAACTTAAGGCAAAGATCTTGACAAATTTCTTGCAGAAATTTATTTACATTTCTTGAGCCGCTGTTAAAATGAAACTAGTTTGAGTATTCTTAAACTTTAAGGGAGGATTCCATGGCTGCGCGTCGCAGGAAAACTACCAGAAGAACAACCAAAAAGAGAACCACTCGCCGCCGGAGGCGCTAGGTTTTGTTATATAATTTAATAGCGGTCGACCGTTATTATTGGAGGGTAGATGGCAAAGAAAAAGAGAAAGAAGAGATAACCTCAAGGTGGGGCTCCCGAAGATTCCGGGAGCCCCCTTTTACTTCAACGAAGGGGGGTACTTAGATGAGATCAGCTTTGATCACCACTCGGTCACCCTCCTTTATTTCTCTGGCTAGCAGTTTTTTGGCGATTTCATTTTCTATTTTGTTTTGGATGACTCGCTTCAAGGGCCGGGCTCCGAAGACCGGATCGAAGCCCAAGCGGGCGATTTTTCCCAAAGCTTCTCCTTCCACCACCAATTCAATGTTTTGAGTTCTCAGCCGCTCCGCCAGTTCCCGAATTCGGAGTTGAGCAATTTGAGTCATCTCTTGCAAAGTGAGAGGTTTAAAGGCTATCACCGCATCAAAGCGATTCAAAAACTCCGGTGAAAAAATTTTCAGGAGGATATTGTCAATCAGCTCTCGCCGCATACTTTCATAATCTTGGCCTTTTTTGATCGCTTCGGCGATAAACTGCGAGCCAGCGTTGGAGGTGGCAATGATGATGGAGTTAGTGAAATCAATCTGTTTGCCGGTGCTGTCAGTTAAGCGATCGTCATCCATCACTTGCAGGAAGAGCTCCCGGACGTTGGGGGCTGCCTTCTCTAATTCATCGAGCAAGATTAAGGAAAAAGGTTTTTGTCTGACCGCTTCAGTGAAAAGCCCGCCTTTTTCTGCCCCTGCCTGGCCCAAAGGAGCTCCGATTAAGCGGTGGATGCTTTCCGTGGTTTTGAATTCGGTCATATCCAAACGAATCATGGCTTCTTCGTTGCCAAAATAGACAGCGGCTAGAGTTTTGGCCAGCTCGGTTTTGCCGACACCGGTTGGTCCAACGAAGAGGAAATTACCGATCGGCCGTTTGCCCGGCGCGAGGCCACTTCTGGCTCGCCTCAGGGCGTCGCTGACTGCTCTTACCGCCTCTGCCTGATCAATCAGGCGCTGATGGATCTCTTCTTCTAGATTCAGTAGTTTTTGACTTTCGGCCCGGGTAACAGTCGTGATGGGGATTTTAGTTTTCCTTTCCATTAGTTGGATGATTGAAGCTGCATCCACCAGCGGTTTTTGGTTTCTGGCAGCCTGGGCCGCTGCCTCGTCTAGGAGATCCTCGGCTTTATCCGGCAAAACTCGATCGTGGATGTATCTAACTGAAAGCTCCACCGCTTTTTTGATGGCGGCTAAAGTCATCAGAACTCCTTGTTTGCTTTCGATGAGGGAAGCTAGGTAAGTGAGAACGAAGATCGCCTGCTCGGGAGTTAGCTCCTCTACCTCCACCTTCTCTAAAACCGCTGCCAAGGCCTCATTGTTTTCAATGAAGGCTCGGTACTCCTCGGGATTGCTGGTGCCGATCAGTTGGAATCGATTGTTTTGTAGAGCCGGCAAAAGCACGCCGGCGATATTGGCAATCCCGCCCTCCTTTTCACTGGCCAGAAGGTGAGTGTTGGGGATGTAAAGAACAATATTGCCGGCTTGAGCGACCTCCTCAATGATCTTAGCGAGGGCTCCGGCTATCCCCCCCAAGTTGCCGGCTTCAGCGACTAATTGGGAAGTGGAGAGTGCAACCAGTTTTTTGTCTCGTAAAGAAGGGGGATTTTTCTCTTTTAGCATCTCTAGGGCAATACCGCCGATGATCGAACTTTTGCCTACTCCCGCTTGGCCGACCAGAATAAGATTGTTTTTCTCTCGGCGAGAGAGGATATTAATCGCTCTCTCGATGGTTGCTTGTCGTACCTCGGCTTTAGGCAGGAAACCAAGGCGAGCCAGTTCAGTCAGATCTTGAGAGAATCGGTCCAGGGTGGGAGTGGCTTGTGCCGTCCAAGCCAGATTCAAATTGCGGCGGGGCCGAATGAGTCTAAGCCAGGGGCTCGGCAATTGCGGGGAACGGTAAGCCGCTTCGTTCTGCCACCAAGTCAAGAGGAGCTTTAGGTCATTCTCCTTGAGCCCCAAATGCTGAAAGATGAGTTGGATTTTAGGGGCGGTAGAAAGGGCTGCTATGAGATCAGGTAGAGTGATCTGGGAACCTTTCCTCTCTAGGGCTTGGGTATAGCTCTTCAGCAAGAGAGGCTCCATCTCGGCAGTGAGTTGGAGCCAATCGCCTGATCCCGGCTTGAGTTCAGCGGCGAGAAGCTGAGTCAAGTGGGTTCGGTTGATTTCTCCACGCCAGAGAAAAATTTGAGCTGCTTTCTCTTCAAGCAGACGCAGAAAGAGAAGCTCCGGGGTGAGAGAGGAAGTTCTAATTTTCAGGGCAAAACTACCCATCTCCTCAAAGATCCGTCTCAATCTAGTCTCCAAAACATCCCAAACGCGGACCCGGCCAGCTGACCTGACTACAGCCAAGGGGTGATAACGATAAAAAAGAAAGTAGAGCAAAAAGAAAAGAGCCAAAAACCCCGTTGCTAGCCACGATTGAACCGGACCGACAGCCCAGAAGGTTACTCTGGTCTCTTCCGACCAAATTAGAAAGGCCCGGTAAAAAGCTCCTCCCGCCAGGCCGGCGATTACCAGCAGACCAAAAAACCGCAAAACTCTCTGGAATATCCTTCGCCAACCCAAGGGAAAGCGAACAGGACCTCCCCATTCCACTCTTAAGCGTTGCATTATTTTAAGTTTAACTTAATTTATTGACCTAAAGCAACTTTTTTGATATAATAAAAGATAAATCAAAACTCAATGGAGGGTTTATCTTTGGCTTTTTGGCGTCGCTTCGAACCTTTTCGCTTTTTTCTTTTTTGGTATCAAAAGGGATTATCTTCGCTTTGGCGGGGCGGTTGGGAGTTGAGTGAGAGTCTCTGGCAGACTACTGCCCCCTTTTTAATGTTGCGGTTGCTTTTCACGCCTCTCTTTGGCGATTATAGTTGGCAAGGCCTGGTGATCGGGGTGGTGAGCCGGCTTTTCCGCGCCGTTGTTGGCTTGGGCGCGACTGCCTTGGTGCTGCTCGGCTGGTTGCTGGGGTTGGCCCTTTGGCTCTTTTTGCCTCCGTTTCTTTTTTATCTTCTTTTGCGTCCCTTCTTTTTGCTCTTCTAACTTGGGAGGGTTCCAAGTTAGAATGAGGAGGTGAAGGGAAAAGAGATTAGAACTCGCTTTTTGGATTTTTTTGCTCGGCTCGGGCATCGACAGGTGCCCTCAGCGCCCTTGGTGCCGCTGGATGATCCTTCTGTGCTTTTGACCACTGCCGGGATGCAGCCCTTTAAGGCTTATTTCGTCGGCAGCCAAGACCCACTCACAGATCCCCATCCCTCTTTAGGAGGGCCTTTGGGGGTGAAGCGAGTTGTCTCGGTGCAAAAGTGTCTTCGCACTTCTGACATTGATGAGGTGGGAGATAATTCGCATCTCACTTTTTTTGAGATGCTGGGCAATTTTTCTTTCGGTGATTACTGGAAGCCAGAGGCGATTCATTGGGCGTGTGAGTTTCTGGTCCAGGAGCTGGGCGTGACTCGAGCCGATCTGGTAGCTACTTATTTTGGGGGTGGGGATAGATTGCCAGCTGATCTGGAGTCAAAGGAAATTTTAGAGGGTTTGGGTTTCCGACCTGTGGCCGGTTCCAGAGCCGATAACTTTTGGGGACCCACCGGAGAGGAGGGCCCTTGCGGGCCGACAGTGGAGTTTTTAGCCGGTGGAGTTGAACTCTGGAATCTGGTTTTCAACGAATATTATTGTCAAAAAGATGGTTCACTCAAACCCTTAACTATTCAAGGGGTAGACACGGGTGCCGGTTTGGAGAGGGTTGCTGCTTTTTTGCAAACCAAAGAGAGCGTTTATGAAACCGATCTGCTAAAACCACTCACCGATTCAATTCAACGCAACGCCCCGATGGCCAAATCCGCCGCCGACTGGCGGATTGCCGTTGATCATTTAAGGGCAGTTGTTTTTCTTTTAGCCGATCATGTCCGTCCAAGCAATAAGGAACAAGGATATATTCTCAGGCGACTGCTTCGCCGATTGATGATTAAACTTGATGCCCTAGCGCTCTCTGCCGAACTCCTGAACTTGATGCGCCGAGTGATTGAACTCTACGGGGATTTTTATCCGGAGCTGAAAAGGGAAGAACAGATCATTCTCACGCTGGCTGCGGAGGAAGAGATGAAGTTTGATCGGACTCTTGAAGCCGGCAACCGGAAAGTGGAAGAACTTATTCAACAAACCCCTCCCGGGCAACCAGTGAGCGGAAGCCAGGCCTTTGCAATCTTCGCCAGTTTTGGGACACCGGTCGACCATATTAGAGAGAGAGCTAAGGCAGCCGGTTTGAAGTTTGGCGAAGTGGAGTTTGAAAAAGCTTTTAATGAGCATCAGGCGGTTTCGCGAGCCGGGCGGGAGAAAAAATTCGGCGGCCATGGTCTGGCCGCCGGGATTAAGCTTTCAACCGAGGAGAAACAGAAGATCACCCGTCTCCATACCGCTACTCATCTGCTCCACGCCGCTTTGAGAAAATTTTTGGGCGAGACGATTCATCAAGCTGGTTCCGATATTAATCCGGAGAGAACTCGCTTTGATTTCACTTTTCCGCGCCGACTGACCGAGGAGGAAAAAAAGACGATTGAAAGTTGGGTCAATGAGCAGATTCAAAGGAATCTGGTGGTAGAAAGCCGCCGGATGCCCTATGAAGAGGCGCTGAAAGCCGGGGCGCTGGCTTTTTTCAAAGAAAAATATGGCCCGGAGGTGATGGTCTATACCATCAAGGATGAGAAAACGGGAGAGATCATCTCCCGTGAGCTCTGCGGCGGGCCTCATGTCGGGCGTACCTCTCAAATCGGTCGCTTTCGCCTGCTCAAAGAGGAAAGTTCATCCGCCGGCGTGAGGCGGATTCGGGCCACGGTGGAATAAATTTTTGACTGGTCATGCCCCCCAAGCAAGATTTTGTGGTCTTGGATTTAGGTAGTCAGGTGCCCAAGGGCGCTTCTTTTGTGGTGACTCGCGGGCGGGCGCGGTTGCTCTCTTACACCGAGGAAGATTTGGGTCCGCGCGAGGAGAGTTTTACTTTGGTAGAGAGTGATTATACCAAGGCCTTAGTCGACATTCTTGATCGCCTGACCGTGGGCTCTGACTTTACTCTCATTCTCTCTTTACCTTTGCACCATCTTGTTTTTCTTTCCAAAGAAGTTCAGTACACACGTCAGAGTTCTTTTGAGCCGGTTTCGGCTCAAGAGTTGAAAAACCTTTTCTTCTATTGGCAGAGCCGTTTTGTTGAACGAATAAAAAAGGAAAAAGAGGGACTCTTTTTCGTGGCCGGTGCCTTGTCAACTCTGCGTCTGGATCAAAAAGATGAGATTTTGGGATGCAAGGGCAAGAATCTGACCTTTTCCCTCATCCAGGCTTTCGCCCCCCGCTACCTGATTAATTTCATTCGAACTGCTTTCAGCGGCATCAAGGGCGACAAGATCTCCTTTTTCTGCTTTCCTTTGGGTTTAAAAGGACGGGAGAAAAAACTGTTGGTCGTCGATTCGGGGGCGGCCAAGTTGGGATTGACGGAAATTCAAGGAGAGTTGGTGAGGAATGTGACTGTGGTGCCTTGGGGAGGTTTGGATATCACTCATGCGCTTCTTAAAAAAGGCGAGAGTTTACCGGCGGCTGAGGCGCGCAAGAAGAGGGGAGAATGGCCCCAGAAGAAGCTCTTGGCCGATCTTCTGGAGTTGGTTTTGGCCTCCCTGCCCCCCAGCGACGAAGCCACCCAGGTTTTACTCGCCGGGCGCAGTTGGCCGGAGCCCTGGGAGGCGGAGCTGCGCCAGAGAATCGCTGGCCATCTCTACTACGAGAGGGAATTGAATCAGGAACTTGGTCTCCCACCAGAGTTGCCGCTCTCCGTTAGTTCGGCGATGCGCTTTACTCTTTTCGAGCAGGAGGAGAGCCCACAGCGCCTCTTCCAAAGAATAACTGCCTTGAGTGTTCATTAAACGCCCATGGGGAAACCGGGAGTAATTTGGCTCAATCAAGAGGAGAATCTTTACCTTTTGGCGGCTCTGATGGCGGCAGAACCGGCCTCTCAACTTTTTTTGGTTTTGCCAGAGAGAGGGAAATTTGCTCGCAACCTTTTGGCTTGGCGAATTTTAGATCAGTTCGCTGCTCTCTTGGATAAAAAGGTGATTTTTATTTCGGCAGAGGCGGCTTTGCGAGAAAGCTTACGCCGGGCCGATTTGGCTTATTTGCCCAAACTACCCTCTCTCTCAACCCAACCGCTGCCGGTTACAGCGCCAACCCCCGCCGCCGTTTCTCGACCGACTCCTGCCTCCGTGAAGCCTTGGCGGCGGACTTGGCGGCTGAAGCTGCTGCCGTTGGTTTCTTTGGCTCCGATCCTCGGGTTGGGGGCTCTGAAGTGGGGGGTCACTTTGGCCGCTGGTTTGTTTCTTCTCCTGGTTATCTTTCAAGTGGCCTTGGCTAAGGTGGAGATTCTGGTCACTCTTAAAACCACTCCCTTCGAAGCCACCTTCCCTGTCAGTTTGGTGGATCGAAACAATAATCTTATCTCCGGTCCCAATTTATTGCGGGGAGAGCTGGTTGAGGTTGTAGCCACCGAGACAGAGAACTTTCCAGCCTCGGGGAGCAAAAACATCGGGAGCCGGGCTCGCGGCGAGGTTCTTTTCAGCAATCGTAGCGGAGAGAGGTTCTCTTTGAAGGCCGGTACGAAACTGACCGCGGCCAACGGCCGGAACTTCCTGCTGGAGAAAGGTCTCACTCTCCCTCCAGCCACAGTCAGCCGCAGTGGCGAAGTCATCGCCGGTGAGGCCAGGGCCGCGGTTGTAGCGGAAGAAGGAGGAGCGACTTATAACTTGCTGGCCGGAGAGTTCTCTCTGCCAGCTTTGGGTGCCTTGGCCCCTTTAGTGTCAGCCCGAACTTTAGGACCGTTTTCAGGTGGGGTGGATCAAATCATCAAAATAGTTACCGCCGAGGACTTGACGCAGGCTCAAGAGAATTTGCAAGCTCGCCTGCGTCAGCAGTTAGAAAAAACTTTGGTTCGGCAGATCCCGGCGGGGAAAGTAGTTTATCCCGGCACCATGCGAGAATCAGTGGTGGAGGTGCTCCCTTCTCATCGGGAGAACGAAGAAGCAGAGAATTTTGATCTCAAGATGAGCTTTCGGCTTTGGAGCCTGGCTCTGCCGCCCAATGAACTGCCGGCTCTCATAGAAGAATTGACTTCTAGTCAACTTAAGTCGGGCGAAAAGCTGACGCCGGATTCTTTGACCAACTTTCGATTGGAGGTTAAGTCAGAAAATTTCGTGCAGCGGGAGATGAAGGGGGAAGTTAAATTGCGGGGCAGGGTGGCTTTTCGGCTGGAGAGGGAACGCCTCAAAGAGAGTTTTCGCCGCAAGAGTTTCGCTTGGGTCAGAGATACAATCAGCCGTTATCCAGATGTAGTGGGGGTGGAGATCCGGCGAATCGGTTTCTGGGGGAAATCGATGCCGTGGCTTTCCCGCAACATCGGGATCCGAGAACTCTATCAAAGTTAGCCGGTGAGACTTTGTTTGATGGGAAGTAGATTTTTGCTTGACAGGCCCCAAGCTCTCATTCTACAATCAGGCTAGTTATTATTTAAAACTTTTTGGTCGATATGAACAAAGCCCAACTCGTAGAATTGATGGCCAAGAAGACTGGTCTCTCTAAGAGATCTGTCTCCCAGGCGATGGAGGTGTTTATTGAGGCTGTTAAAGGGGAGCTCTCTCGGAACCGCAAGGTCACTATGACTGGCTTTGGTACCTTCCTTTTGTCTCATCGCCGGGCGCGGACCGGTGTCAACCCTCAAACCGGGAAGATCATCAAGATCCCCGAGATGAAAGTGCCCCGCTTCAAACCGGGCAAGGATCTCAAGATGATGATCAAATAAAATAGATTTGACTGAGGGGTTTTTTATTGGTCAAGAGATACGGATTTTAGGAGGTCACTTCCCTAAAAGGATGCTTTCTTTTTAGGGAAGTGGCTTTTTGTTGTATACAATAAAGTAGAGGGCGGGTATAGCACAAGGGTAGTGCGTCTGCCTTCCAAGCAGGCTATACGGGTTCGAGTCCCGTTACCCGCTCCAAGACGAGACTTTTCGCTTTGAGATCAAAGGGATTGACCTTTGATTTTTTTTATGCTATAATAATTTAATTAGCTTTTGGGGTGGCCATTTGAAAGAGTGAAACAAAAGGCAAAAAAGATGGATATCGGAAGAGAGTTTAATCTGCTCAAAAAGGCCCTGCTGATTTCAGGGTACGAAATTTGTTTGGTCAAAACCGTCAGGAATCCGAGGCCGTATACCTTAATTCTGGCTCGCGGCACTAAAGGGTATCTCGCGCCGGATGATTTTAAGATTTATATTGATCGCAACTTGGGCTTGAACGACCGGGTGATCACCCTGATTCATGAACTTTTACACGAGCTTCATCCGATTTGGGGAGAGAGAAGAGTGGAAAGCGAGGCCCAAAGGATCTTTCGCCACTTGAATGTCTCTCAGCTCGGTTTTTTGCAGTTTTTTGTGCTCACCCCTAGGGATACCAGGAATTTCATGGTGCCCCAGCCAGTTGCAGTTTAAAAGAGTTATTGCGTCTATCGGCGCCTCTCCCGTCTCAAGAGAGGCCCTTTTTTGTTTTTGTTGCTAGAATAAAATATGTGGGCTTGACAAATCATTAAGCATCCGCGATCGAGACAGAGGGGTCTCGACCCGGAGCGCTCGGCTTACGTCTCGCGCCCGTAGCTCAATGGATAGAGCGTCTGGCTACGGACCAGGAGGTTGGGGGTTCGACTCCTCCCGGGCGCGCCATGCTTCATGCCGGTGAAATCGGCACTCCGCGTGGCAGGCTATTCCGAAAAAATGGGGAAGTCCGGAGCTCCGCCACTGCTGGCGGGGCGCGAGGAGTCAAAGGCCAGAGCCGGTCCCCGCTCAAGTCGAGACCGTGGGCGTCATACTCTTCGCTCCCGTAGCTCAATGGATAGAGCAACACCCTTCTAAGGTGGAGGTTGGAGGTTCAACTCCTCCCGGGAGCGCCAGGTCGCCAATTTGTTTCATAAATTGAAACGCGACTGGGATGCTGAAATCTCTGATTTATGAGATCCCGCCATTTTGATAGGCTGTGCCATTTTTGACAAAAAAAGAGATAGTTGTTGATATGGTGGCTATGGTGTAATGGCAGCACAAGAGCTTGTGGAGCTCTTAGAGGCGGTTCGAGTCCGCTTAGCCACCCCACACGCTTAGCATGGGGTCAGATACGTTGAGTGTATCCGCTAGTTTTGAAAAGTTGGATTATAAGTGTCGCCCAAGGTTTTTGTCCCCGTAGTTCAATGGATAGAACGTGGGCTTCCGGAGCCCAAGGTGCGGGTTCGATTCCTGCCGGGGGCGCCAAGTCATCAATTTTGACAGGCAGCCCGTTAGACATGCCAGTGGTGCGACATCAGATTTTGCGTCGCAAAACCGCTGCCTAACCCGAAAATTTGCCGCGACAAACCTCCGGGGTCGTTAGCTCAATTGGCAGAGCAGCTCCCTCTTAAGGAGAAGGTTACAGGTTCGATTCCTGTACGACCCACCAAATGGCTTTTTTACTTTTTGTGGAATCCGGCATATAGAGAAGGGGCAGAAAAACATATGACGGGCACGGCTGGCTAACAGCGTGTCCCGGCTGATTTTCTGAAAAACTCAAAAATCCCTCTCCCGCCCATTGCCGAACAGAAAAAATCGTCGCGTATTTGGATTCGCTATCAGAAAAAATCCAAAGCCTTCGACAAGCTCAGGCCGAGATCGCCGCGGATTTTTCCGCCCTGCGCCAATCAGCGCTTGCCGAAGCTTTTGCGGATTAATTCTCTGATGTACAAATTTGGAGATATCGGCTTGCTTGATATCCATCTTTCTTTTTGCTATTTTTTTACATATATGAAAAAAGCAATCATTACTCTATCAATTTTATTTGTTTTTCTTTTGGCAGGTGGGCAGGCAGCTCTCGCGCAGGCG
>FWPU01001821.1_pt1 | contig 61627 bp, 57 predicted proteins | sample 2228361 | NCBI WGS metagenome assembly FWPU01 (sample SAMEA103939777, study PRJEB20133) | metagenome
CACTCGCTCGGTGGAGAGCGGGTGCGGCGGCTGGCGGCAGGGGTCTCAGCCATTCGCTCGGTGGAGAGCTGGGGCCAGCGGCGGACGGGTGGGGTCTCAGCCATGCACCGGGTGGATACTGGGGGGCCGGAGGCGGGCGGAGGGACGAAGGACGGTCCGGGCGGCTGCGAGCAGCGGCCCCGTCACCGGGAGAGGGGGCGGGCAGCCCGAGTCAGCCACGCACCCGGTGCAGATCTGGACGCGCCGGCCGCGGCCGAGGGGCGGACACGCCGGGCCCGGAGGGAACTCGAGCCCCCGACGCGGCCCAAAGGGAGACGCGGCTGCGACGGGGGCAGACGCGCGGGCCTCCGCTTAGCCCTCGCCGCCACCGCTTGGCCGATCCCCGCCGACTGGGTTCGGAGCGGCCGTCGCACCCGCGCCGCCCACCGCGCCAGCCCCGCTCGCAGCCTCGGCCCGCCGCGGCCCCGGCTCGCCCCCGAAGCGGGCCCACTCCGCCCGTCGATACGGGACGTTGGCGACGACCGTGTGCTCCCGCCCCAGGAGGGCTGCCCGGAGTCGCTTCGCCGCCTGGTTGTAGAGGATCCGTTCCCACCAGTGGCGGGCCACATACTCGGGCAGGACGACGATCGTGATCGGCGCCTCCTTGTCGGGCGGCCAGGCGGCGTCGAGGACATCGAGGTAGGCGACGAAGGGGCCAACGAGGGCCCGGTAGGGGCTCTCGACGACGATGAGCGGGACCGTCGGGAACTGGTGCTGCCAGCGCTCGCGGAGGGCCTCCCCGTCGGCCGGATCCTCGGTCACATAGACCGCCCGGACATCGTCGGAGATGGCCCGCCCGAAGTTCACGGCCTGGACGACGGCCCGGTTGATCCCGTTCACCGGAATGACGACCCGTTCCTCCCGGTGGGGGGCCGGCACGACGAGGTCCGGCCGGACCCGGAGCTCGGCCTCCTGGGCATCGTAGGCGCGGCGGATGAAGCGCATGAGCCCGACCAGGGCCGGGATGGCGATCAAGACGAGGTACGCCCCGTCGACGAACTTCACCGAAGCGACCTCGATGGCAATGACCCCCGTCAGGAGGGCTCCAAAGGCGTTGATCGCCAAGCGCGAGCGCCAGGCCCGGGGTCGTTCTCGGAGCCAGTGCCGAACCATGCCTGTCTGACTGATGGTGAAGTCGATGAAGACGCCGACGGCGTAGAGGGGGATGAGGGCGTGGGTGCTGCCGCCAAAGACGACGACGAGGCTCGAGGCGATCGTCGCCAGGGCGATGATCCCGACCGAGTAGGCAAGCCGATCGCCGCGGAAGCTGAACTGGCGGGGGAAGAAGCCGTCGACGGCGAGGACAGCGGCGAGGCGGGGGAAGGCGGCGAAGGAAGTGTTCGCGGCGAGGAAGAGGAGGAGGGCGGTGAAGGCCGAGAAGAGGTAGAAGCCGATCGAGCTCTCCCCGTAGACCCGAGCCGCGATCTGGCTGACGACGGTCTGACGGACGGGCTCGTCGATCGGCACGATCCCGAAGTTCGCGGCCAGGAAGGTGATGCCGACGAAGAGGACGCCGAGGAGGATCGCCATGGCAACGAGGGTCCGCGCCGCGTTCTGACCCTCCGGCGGCTTGAAGGCCGGCACGCCGGTGGCGATCGCCTCGGTCCCCGTCAGGGCGACCGACCCGGCAGCGAAGGCGCGGAGGATGAGGAGGATGGAGACGCCCTCGACGTGGGTTCGGGCGGCCTCGATCTGCTCGGGGCTCGGCGGGCTCGTGTCGCCGAGGACGACGATCCGGTAGAGGCCAAGGCCGATCATGAGGAGGGCGCTGCCGAGGAAGAGGTAGGTCGGCAGGGCGAAGATGTTCCCCGCTTCCCGGATCCCCCGCAGGTTGCCGAGGGTGATGAGGGCGATCGCCCCGACCCCGAGGGCGACCTTCCATGGAGCGAGGGCTGGGACGGCGGAGACGACCTGCTCGACGGCCGAGGAGGTCGAGACGGCGACGGTGAGGTTGTAGTCGATGAGGAGCGCCGCGGCGGCGACGAGGGACGCGGTCCGGCCGAGGTTCACCTTCGAGACCGAGTAGGAGCCGCCGCCGGTCGGATAGGCGAGGCAGATCTGCCGGTAGCTGAAGGCGACGATGGCGAGCATGACGGCGATGGCAATCGAGATCTCGACGCTGAAGACGAGGGCTGCCAGGCCGCCGAGGACGAGGACCCGGAGGATCTCCTCGGTCGCGTAGGCGGAGGAGCTGATCGCATCGGAGCTGAAGATGGCGAGGGCCTTCGTCTTCGAGAGTCGCTCGATGATCTCCTCTTCCCGGGCCAGGGGTCGGCCGATGAGGACGGCCTTCGCCCGAGCCCAGAGGCGACCGAGTCGATCCGGCGGCAGGCTCGCCGCCGGCTTGGCCGTCAGGACCCCCGGGCCGCTCCAGCGGAAGTAGGGGCTGTGGGGCCGGGCGACCTGGACCCGTCGGTCACCGATCTTCCGGCCGCGAAGGGGTCGACGCCCGCCGATCGCCATTGTTCAGTGGCCGACCGCCAGCCGGTCGACGAGCCAGCGCGGCAGGCCCGCCCGCCGCATCGCCTCCTGGGTCGCGGCGACGTCGTAGGTCACGCGGTGCCAGGCGAGCACCCCTCGCTCGGTGTCGTAGACGAGGTAGCTCGCCCGGGGGTCACCGTCCCGAGGTTGGCCGACGGAGCCCGGGTTGGCGAGGACGACCCGCTCGTCGAGGTCGATCCGGGTTCCGTCGTCGGTTCGAACGAGCTCGAGCTCGTCGTCCGTGCGCCGCCAGAGGACGGGGACGTGGGTGTGACCGTGGAGGCCGAGGGGGAGCCCCTTGCTGGCCAGGAAGGCGAGGTTCGGCCGGGCCTCGCGCCCCGAGGTGATGTACTCCCAGAGGGGCTCTCGGGGCGAGCCGTGGACGAGGAAGGCGGGTGGCTCGGAGAGGGTCGTGGGAAGGGCGGCCAGCCATGCCCGCGTCGCGGCGCTGATCCGGGGGCGGGTCCACTCGATCGCCGCCCGGGCGTCGGGGTTGAACCAGGTCACGTCGGCGGTGCCGACGACGGCGGCGTCATGGTTGCCGGCCACGGCGACCGCTCCGAGCTCGACGAGTCGCTCGACGACCGCGTCGGGCTCGGGGCCGTAGCCGACGACGTCGCCAAGGACCCAGATGGCGTCGACGCTGCCGAGGGCGTCGAGAACGGCGTCGAGGGCGACGAGGTTCGAGTGGATGTCGGACAGGATCGCGATCCGCATCGCCGGTCAGCGTATCAGCCGCCCGATCACCACGGCCGCCGGCGGCGCACGGCCGGGGACCGGGGCACGCCGGCCGGTGTCGGGCGTCGCTTCTCGACGATGACGAGCCGACGTGCCCCAAGGAGGCCCCGCAACTCCGACCCGGCGGGCTCGACGACCTCCGGTGGCGCAGCACCCATGATCGCCGCGGCCCGCTCGGCGGCCGGCAGCTCCTCCTCCAGCCGGGCGCCCTTCCAGGCGACGAGGACGCCCCCGACCTGGAGAAGGGGGAGGGCGAGCTCGATGAGCTCGGCGAGAGGCGCGACTGCGCGGGCCGTCGCCGCGGGCCAGGCGGCTCGTTCGGCAGGGCGAAGCGCAACCTCCTCGGCTCGCTCAGCGACGACCGCGATCCGATCCCGGCAACCGAGCTCAAGGATGGCGCGCTCGAGGAAGGCCGCCTTCTTGGCTCGAGCCTCGACGAGGAGGCAGCGTTCGGCGGGGAGGGCGAGGGCGAGGGGGACGCCCGGCAGGCCGGCCCCCGAGCCGAGGTCGAGGAAGCGGTCGATGCCCCTGGCCCGAAGGAGGGGCACTGCCGTGAGGCTGTCGAGGACGTGGTCGCGGAGGAAGGCCTCAGGATCGCGGGTCGCGGTGAGGTTCAGGTGGTGCGTCCAGGCCAGGACGAGGGCGGCGTGGCGGCTGATGGCGGCCAGTGTCGCCGGATCGAGATCGAGGCCGAGGAGGTCGAGGCCGCGCTCCAGAACGGCTCGCTCGGCGGCGTCAAGACCACGGGCGTCGAGGGGGATGGTGCCGCGGGCGCGGGGGCCGAGGGTGGGACCGTCGGGGGCCGCAGCGGGATCGGCTCCCCGGCGGTTGGAAGGCCCCGAACGAGAGGAGGGCGACGCCCCGCCCGTCCTTCGGCGCTCCCACGAGCCATCTGCGCCGAAGCGGCTGGTCGCCGCCCTCCGCGGGCCCTTCGCACCACCGCCGCCTCGGTCTTCCGCCGCTCCTTCGGTTCGCGACCGGGTTTCCCCATGTCCCTGGCGAGCCACGTTACCCTCGGCCAGACGGGTGCGGAACCCGGACGCTAGGGCTCGGCCCGGCGCCTGTCAAGCCACTTATCCACGAATCCACGGGCGCCCGTCACGATTGTGGACAACCCCGTCCAGAACCGGCCCGCCGACCGGCCCGGCTGTGGACACGCCCGGTCCGGCCGTCACGAGCGGCTGGCGCGGATCGGTCGGCCCAGGGTCCGACGAACGACGTCGAGGACCTCGTCGACGTAGGCGTCGACCTCACCGCGCTCGGCCGCCGTCCGGACACAGCCGGAGATGTGGTCCTCGAGGATGACGAGGGCGACGGCGTCGATGGCGGCCCGGAGGGCCGCCGTCTGCTGGAGGATGTCGACGCAGTAGTCCTCTCGCTCGATCATCCGAACGATGCCGCGGACCTGGCCCTCGATCCGGCGGAGGCGACGGACGAGCTGGGCCTTGTCCTTCGTGTAGGAGTGGCGGAAGTGCCGGTGCTCGGCGTCGCGGCTCGGGTCCGGACCGGCCGGCTCCACCCCCCGGCCGCGCCCCGGCCCCGTCGCTCCGAGCTCTCCGCTCGTCCTCGCCCTCGACGCCTCGTTCGCCATCGCCCCGCCATCGTACAGATCCGTCGAGGGCCGTGCACGGACGCTCCTCGCCGCCGGACCTGCCCGGGACCCGCTAGACTCTCCGTGCAATGGAGCCGTTCGATCGTCTCCGAGCCATCCTCGCCGCGACCCACTGCACCCTCTGCGGGCGACCCATCGACCCCGCGCGGATCCGGATCCTGGCCGAACGGGAGGGCCTCACCTTCGTCGAGCTCCCGTGCCTTCGCTGCGGGATCGTCGCCCTCGGGCTCGTCACCTTCGTCGAGGGCGACGGCGACCGGCCGCGGCGGCGCCACGGGGAGTTCACCGCCGCCGACGAGGCCCGCTTCGCCGGTCGGCCACCGATCAGCGCCGACGACGTCCTCGCCGCCCACGAGTTCCTCGCCGGCTGGCGCGGCGACCTACGGGGACTCCTCGAGGCCGGGACGGGCGGTTCGACCGAGGGGTCGAGCAGGGACCGGTGAGCGACCAGACGGCCGGTCTTCCGAGCTGACCGGGGCGAGCGTGACGGATCGAGTCCGCCCCCGGTCGGCCGCCACCGGTACGCCTCCGGCAACCCCCTCGCTCGAGGCTCGCGACCTCGTCGCCGAGGACGCCTCAGCGGCCGAAGTCCTGGCCGAGACGAGGACCGGTGCCGTCGGTCGGCCCCGCTTCGCCCACGCCAGCGAGGCCGAGCTCGCTCGGATCCTCGACTTCTACGAGGTCCGCTGGGAGTACGAGCCCCACGTCTTTCCGATCCTCTGGAACCTCGATGGGACCGTCCTCGAGAGCTTCACCCCTGACTTCTACCTGCCCGACTTCGACCTCTACCTCGAGCTGACGACCCTCCGCCAGCGCCTCGTCCGGAAGAAGAACCGCAAGCTGCGTCGCCTCCGCGAGCTCTATCCCGACGTTCGGATCAAGCTCTTCTACGCTCGCGACTTCCGGGCCCTCCTCCTCAAGTACGGCCGCCTGGCCGTGGTCGAGGAGCTCTCGGGCGCCCTGGGCCAGGCCGTGCCCGAGGCCGAGCCCGGTGGCAGCTTGCTCGTCGCCGAGGCGTCTCGCCCGAGCCGTCGCCCGACTGAGATGTCGAGAACCGTTGGAGCGGCCGGCACGGCCGCCGACGCCGTGGGACCGGGTCGCCGGGCGGCCCGCGGGCGCAGGGCGGCCGTCGGCCTGGCCCCGGCGACCGTCGATAGCGAGCCGTGAGACGCCAGGTCGACCTCGTCGGTGACATCGCCGAGGTCCTCCTGACCGAGGACCAGATCCAGGCGAAGGTCGCCGAACTCGGGGCTCGGATCAGCGCCGACTACGCCGGCCGGGAGCTCACCCTCGTCAGCGTCCTGAAGGGGAGCCTGCCCTTCATGGCCGACCTCATGCGCCAGCTCACGATCCCTGTCCGGATCGACCTCATGGAAGTGAGCTCCTACGGCGGGAGCGGAACCGAGTCGTCGGGCCTCGTCCGGATCCTCAAGGACCTCTCCTCGTCGATCGAGGGCCGCGATGTCCTCATCGTCGAGGACATCATCGACACGGGCCTGACCCTGAACTACCTCATCCGCTACCTGCGGGGCAAGAACCCGCGCTCCCTCCGGATCTGTACCCTCCTCGACAAGCCCGCCCGCCGTCTCGTCGACATCCCCGTCGACTACGTCGGGTTCACGATCCCGGACCAGTTCGTCGTTGGCTACGGGCTCGACTACGGAGAGCTCTATCGGAACCTCCGCTTCGTCGGGGTCTTGCGGCCCGAGGTCTACGCGGAGCTCGCCTAGGCCATGCACCGCCGTCCCCTCGGCCGGGGTCGCACCCTCGCTGTCGCCTCGGCGGCACTCCTCGTCGTCGGCTGCCTCCTGCCCTGGTACCGGGCCGGCGACGGGCTTGGGCTCCCCCCGATCGAGCTCCGGGCCTTCGACGGCGCGGGCATCCTCGTCTTCCTCGCCGCTCTCGCCACCGTCGCCCTCGTCGCCCTCCGCTATGCGAGCGACCGCCCCGTCGGCCTCGACCGACCCCTCGGCTACCTCCTCGTCTTCCTCCTCGGCCTCGCCGGTGCCATCCTCTGGCCCATCGACCTCGTCGCCACCTACCCGGCCGGCCTCCTCCCGGATCGAGCACCCGGCTACTGGCTCACCTGGCTCGGGCTCCTCGTCGAGGCTCGGGCGGTCTACGAGCTCTTCGGCGAGGCCTCGAGGCCCTGAGTCGTCCGTCGGCTGCGGCCCTGGCCTGCCGAATCCCTGGCCCGGCGTGGGGATTCCCGTTTGACGTCCTCGCCGAGGCGACTATCATGGGGCCACCCTGAACCGGCCGCCTGCGCAAGGGCTCGCCGCCTTGCCACGACGGCAAGGGTGCGTGTCATGGCAGCGGCCATCGCGCCGGTCCTGGGTGATCGTCGGGTCCGGCGGCCAGTCGAGGAGGAGATGGCACGATCCGCCGGTGGCAAACGACTCTGCGGCGTCATCGAGCATCGGAGCGTCGTGGAGTCGAGATCGGCCGCCGTCGGAGGTCGGCGGGTTGCCGGATCTGCCGCCCCAGCCGCCTCCCGGCCCCGGCCCGAAGGGATCTGACCGCGCAGCGGAAGACCCGGGTTTGGGCGACGCCTGTCGCCTCACCCGGGCGGACAAGGTCGAGGAGGAACGCATGAGACGATTCAGTGGCATCGCCATCGCCCTCGTGTTCGCCGTCGGCGCCTGCGCCCCCGGCGGCGGGAGCACCCCGCCCTCGGACCCGCTCGGCGTCGTCACCATTCCGCCCGGTGATCCGATTCACATCGCCTTCTGGGGCGTCCTCTCCGGCGCCGATGCAACCCTCGGCGAGGACGCGAAGCGGGGCGTCGAGATCGCCATCGACGACCGGGGCGGCAAGCTGCTCGATCACGACATCAAGCTGAGCGCCGAGGACGCCGGCTGCACCCCGGAGGGTGGCGCCGCTGCCGCCCAGAAGCTCGCGGCCGACAAGACGCTCGTCGGCCTCGTCGGCTCCACCTGCTCGGACGAGACGGTGGGCGGGATCAAGACGATCAACGACGCCGGCCTCGTCACGATCTCGCCCTCGAACACCCGCCCGGCCCTCACCGCGCCCGACCGCGGCCCCGAGTACGCCGCCTACCTGCGAACCGCCCACAGCGACGCCATCCAGGGTCGCGTCGCGGCCGAGTTCGCCTACAACGAGCTGAAGGTCCGCAAGGCGGCGACGATCCACGACGGCTCGGCCTACGCCGAGGCCCTCCAGCAGGTCTTCGCCGACGCCTTCAAGGAGCTCGGTGGTGAGGTCGTCGCCCAGGAGGCGGTCTCGAAGGGCCAGACGGACATGAAGCCGGTCCTGACGAAGATCGCCGCGGCTGGTCCCGAGATCATCTACTACCCGATCTTCGTCGCCGAGGGCGGCTTCATCACCGCCCAGGCGAAGGAGGTTCCGGGCCTCGAGAACGTCAAGCTCATGGGCGCTGACGGCATGTTCTCGCCCGACTTCGTCAAGGCGGCCGGGGCGGCGGCGAACGGGATGTACCTCTCGAGCCCCGACTTCACCGCCTTCGGCGGTGACTACGCCGGCTTCCTCGCCAAGTACAAGGCGAAGTACGGCGACCCGATCAGCATCTTCCACGCCCATGCCTACGACGCGGCGAACATCCTCTTCGCCGCCATCGAGAAGGTGGCGATCAAGGCCGACGACGGCACCGTCCACGTGCCTCGCCAGGCCCTCCGCGACGCCCTCTACCAGACGAAGGACTTCCCCGGAGTGACCGGGACCTTGAGCTGCAACCAGTACGGCGACTGCAGCGCCCCGGTCATCGCCGTCTACCAGGTCACCGACCGCGAGGTCGGCGGTCAGTGGCCGCCCGAGGCGCCGATCTGGCGGCCGGCCTCGGGCTCCTGAGCGGTCCTTTCCTGCGGCGAGCCGGGCCTCTGCCCGGCTCGCCGCCCCTCTTCCCGAGCTGAGCGAGGACAGCGGCGGCGATGTACACCCGGCGGACCGAACGGCTCATCGACTTCGCCATCGGGGCCTTCCTGTGGGGCTTCCGGATCGTCGTCGTCCTCGTCGTCGTCATCGGCTCGATCCTCACCCTCGCCGCCGGCCAGTTCTCCCTCGCCAACTGGCTCCGACTCATGGTCGACGGGCTCACCCTCGGGAGCGTCTATGCCCTCATCGCCCTGGGCTACACGATGGTCTATGGAATCCTCCGGATGATCAACTTCGCCCACGGCGAGATCTTCATGAGCGGCGCCTTCGGTGGCTACTTCGCCGCGGTCTTCCTGAACGGGGCGGGGATCCTGAACGGTGGGCCGCTCCTCACCTTCCTCGCCATCGTCGTCATGATCCTCGCGGCGATGGCGGTCAGCACGACCCTCGCCCTCCTCGTCGAGCGGATCGCCTATCGGCCGCTCCGGAATGCGCCGCGCCTCGTCCCCCTCATCACTGCCATCGGGGCCTCCTTCTTCCTTCAATACTCCTTCCGCGGCTTCTTCGGGCCTGGCATCTACGCCTACCCGAGCGTGCCGATCCTCCAGGGTGAGCTCCTGCCGGGGCTCGTCCGGGTCCGGGTCATCGATGGTCTCGTCGTCGGCGCGGCGATCGTCATGATGCTCGGCCTCTACCTCTTCGTGACTCGGACGCGGGTCGGGACGGCGATGCGGGCGGTCTCAGAGGACAAGGAGACGGCGGCGCTCATGGGCATCAACGTCGACCGGATCATCGTCACGACCTTCGCCATCGGGGCGATGATGGCCGGAGCGGCGGGCGTCCTCTACGGACTCATGTTCACCCAGGTCTACTTCTTCACGGGCTTCATCCCTGGTCTGAAGGCCTTCACCTCGGCCGTCCTTGGGGGGATCGGGAACATCCCGGGGGCCATGCTCGGCGGGCTCTTCTTGGGGGTGACCGAGTCGATCGGGCCGATCCTCTTCCTGTCGGGCCTGAACGTGCCGTCGCCGAACCAGCTGAAGGACGTCATCGCCTTCACGATGCTCGTCCTCATCCTCATCTTCCGGCCCTCGGGCATCCTCGGCGAACGCCTCGCCGCCAAGCGGGCGTGATCGGGATCGGAGCATGACCGCCGCGGCCCTCCCCCTCAGCGCGACCCGAGGCTGGCGGCCAGCGATCCTCATCGGTCTCGGCGGGGCCGTCGTCGCCATCTACCTGAGCCTCGTCGGCATCGTCCCCGTCTTCGACCGCCGCCCCCTCGTCGCCGGCGTCGCCTCCTTTGGTCAGGTCTCGGCGCTCCTCACCCTCATCGCCGCCGGTCTCCTCGCCGCACGCCGGGCCCCGGACCTGCCGCGGGCCGTCGGCTACGGGGCCCTCGCCGGTTTCCTGGCCGGGTCGGGCTTGTCGGGCCTCGTCGTCCTCGGTCAGCTCGTCGATCTCCGGGTCCTGACGATCAACGCCGGGGAGACCCTCTACACCCTCCTGACGGCTGGGCTCGGGCCGGCCGGCTTCTGGTATCCGGTCCTCCTCGGCCTCATCGTCGGCGCCCTCAGTGGCCTCGTCGGCGTCCTCCCGAGGACGGTCCGCCTCGCCGTCGGCTATGGCCTCCTCGGCATCCTCGTTCTCGGTCTCTTCGCCGGGCTCCTCCGGGCGCCGATGATCGCTGGCGGCCTCGGCCCCATCGCCCGGGCCCTCTTCGCCGCCGACGGCCTGACGCCCTTGGGGGCGGTCGTCACCTTCCTCCTCTTCGCTGGCTACGTCATCGTCGGCGAGCTCCTCCGCCCCCGGGAGCGCTATGCGGCCATGACCCCAGCTCGGCGGCGGGCGCTCATCGGTCCTGCCGCCGTCCTCGGGTTCGCCGTCGTCCTCCTCCTGCCCCACATCCTTGGGCCCTTCGTCGCGCACGTCGTCGCCTTCGTTGCCCTCTACGTCCTCCTCGGCTTCGGCCTCAACATCACCCTCGGGTTGGCGGGGCTCCTCGACCTCGGCTTCGTCGCCTTCTTCGGTGTCGGGGCGTACACCGTCGCTCTCCTCACCTCGACGGGTCCCCTCGGGATCGCTGAGTGGCCCTTCTGGGCGGCCGTCCCCGTCGCCGTCATCCTGGCCATGGCCTTCGGCGGCTTCCTTGGCCTCCCCGTCCTGGGGATCCGGGGCGACTACCTCGCCATCGCGACCCTCGGCTTCGGCGAGATCATCCGGATCCTCGCCGGCTCCGACCTCCTGAAGGCGTGGATCGGCGGTCCCCAGGGGATCACGAACATCCCGAAGCCGATCACGGTCCCGCCCGACCACTTCCTCGCGGGGCCAAACCAGATCTACTACATCGCCCTCGTCTTCGCGGCCCTCGTCGCCTTCGTCGCCTATCGGCTCCGGGAGTCCCGGATCGGTCGGGCCTGGATGGCGATCCGCGAGGACGAGGACGTCGCCGAGGCCCTGGGTGTCAACCTCGTCCAGACGAAGCTCCTCGCCTACATGCTCGGGGCCGCCTTTGCCGGGCTGGGCGGTGCCGTCTTCGCCGGCCTCGTCGGCTCGATCTTTGCCTCGAGCTTGACCGTCTTCGTCTCGATCAACGTCGCCGCCCTCATCATCGTCGGCGGGATGGGGAGCAACCCGGGGGTCGTCCTCGGGGCGATCTTCCTCATCGGGGTACCGGAGCTCTTCCGAGAGTTCAGCGAGTACCGGTTCCTCTTCTATGGCGTTGCCCTCATCGCGGTCATGCGCTTCCGCCCCGAGGGCCTCCTGCCCTCGAAGATCACCCGGCGCGAGCTCCACACCGTCGAGGAGCTCGCCGAGGAAGTCGCCGAGCCCGCCGTCGACGTCGAGCTGGCCGGGGAACGGGTCGGCGCTCGCGGCTCGGAGGCAAGCTGAGCCATGGCGACGGGACGGCCGCTCCTCCAGGCGAAGGGGGTGACGAAGCGGTTCGGTGGCCTCGTCGCCGTCCGGGAGCTCGACTTCGAGCTCGAGGCCGGGGCGATCGTCAGCGTCATCGGCCCGAACGGGGCGGGCAAGACGACCTTCTTCAACTGCATCGCCGGCTGGTACCCGATCGACGAGGGGGAGATCCTCTTCGATGGTCAGCCCATCCATCACCTCCGTCGCGACCACATCGCCCACCTCGGAATCTCGCGGACCTACCAGAACATCCGCCTCTTCGCGACGATGACGGCGATCGAGAACGTCCTCGTCGGCCTCCACCACCACCTCCACGCGACCTGGTTCGAGTCGGTCCTCCGGACCCGCCGGGTCCGCGAGGAGGAGCGGGAGGCCCTCGAGGAGAGCCGCCGCCTCCTCCGGCTCGTCGGGCTCGCCGGGCGGGGCGACGTCCTGGCCGGCAAGCTCCCCTACGGGGACCAGCGCCGCCTCGAGATCGCCCGGGCCCTCGCCAACCGGCCCCGCCTCCTCCTCCTCGACGAGCCAACGGCGGGCATGAACCCGGCCGAGACGGCTGAGATGACGGCCTTCATCCGCCGCCTCCGCGACGAGCTCGGGATCACGATCCTCCTCATCGAGCACGAGATGCGGGTCGTCATGGGCATCTCCGAGCGGATCACGGTCCTCGACTACGGGGTGAAGATCGCCGAGGGGACGGCCCAGCAGATCCAGTCCGATCCGCGGGTCATCGAGGCCTACCTCGGTCGCGGTGGTGGTTCCGGCGAGGGGCGGTCCGGCAACGGCGGGGCCGCGGCCGGGAAGGGCGACGCGCCCCCGGCGGACGCGCCGCCAGGGGTGCTGCACTGACGATGGCCCTCCTCGAGCTCCACGACCTCCACGTCCACTACGGGAACATCCACGCCCTCAAAGGGATCTCCCTCGAGGTCGGCGAGGGAGAGATCGTCACCCTCATCGGAGCGAACGGGGCCGGCAAGACCACGACCCTCAACGCGATCAGCGGGCTCGTCCGGCCGAGCGCCGGCACGATCCTCTACGAGGGCCGCGACATCACCGATGTCCCGGCCCACGAGATCGTTGCCCGCGGCGTCGTCCAGGTCCCCGAGGGTCGGCGAATCTTCGCCCGACTGACGGTCCGCGAGAACCTCCTCATGGGGGCGTATCTCGTCCGGGATCGCCGGTCCGTCGAGGCGGGGATCGAGCGAGTCTTCGAGATGTTCCCCCGCCTGAAGGAGCGGGCAGATCAGGTCTGCGGGACCCTGAGCGGCGGTGAGCAGCAGATGCTCGCCATCGGGCGAGCCCTCATGACGCGGCCACGGGTCCTCCTCATGGACGAGCCGTCGATGGGCCTCGCCCCGGTCCTCGTCGACGGGATCTTCGAGACGATCCGCTACCTCCACGAGGAAGGGACGACGATCCTCCTCGTCGAGCAGAACGCCCGGATGGCGCTCTCCGTTGCCGACCGGGGCTACGTCGTCGAGACGGGTCGGATCGTCCTGGCCGACAGCGCTGCGGCGCTCCAGGCGAACGACGCCGTCCGGCGGGCCTATCTCGGCATCGCCTGACTCGCCGCGCGTCCTTCGGCGTCGGCGGAGGGCCGCCGTGGTCAGCGCCGACCCGGCGACGATGGCGGTGGAGTCCCTGCAGCGGAGGTCGGGTATATCATTCACGCTGGCGTCACGAAACGCCCCGCCGGTTCGCGGGCGGCCCGGGCCCAGGGTGGAGCGACGACGTTCCCCGTGTCCGTGGGATTCGCCGCGGGTGGCGTGCGCTCCGTCTGGACGGACGGGAGCGCCGACGGCGTTGGTGCGCCCCCTCGATGAGGTCAAGCGCGGCGTGGAATATCAGGTCCGAGCGGCCCGCATCACGGACATCGACCGCCTCGTGGCTCTCTCCGCCGAGGAGCTCGGTGATCGCGACAGCCCCATGGCGGCGGCCGACCTGCTCCGGCAGCTCGTCTACCTGCCCCAGGCGAGCGTCCTCGTTGCCGAGGCGCGTCGCCACCTGACCGGTGCCGCCGTCCTGGCCTTGCGCCCCTCGGCTCGGGCCGGCGGGTTCATCGGCACCGTCGACCTCCTCGTCGTCGAAGAGAGTCCCGACGCCGAGCAGGTCATCGACCAGCTCATCGAGGAGCTGCTCCGTTCGGCTCGGAACAAAGGCTGCACGGTCGTCGAGGCGGAGAGGCCGACGGAGCCAGCCTTGCGGGCCCTCTGGGAGCGCCACGGCTTCGTCGAGGCTGGGCCGCGCCTCGAGCGATCCGTGGCCCCGAGCCGTGTGGGAGCGCCATCGAGATGAACGTCGAGCCCGGGGCCGGGGGTCCGGCACCGGGACTCAGATGAGTTGAGGAGTACACGTGAGCAAGAACGTCGCCGTCTTCGTGGACGTGGCGAACATCTTCTATGCGGCCAAGGCGGCCGGGGTCGACATCGACTACGTCACCCTCTTGCGAGCGGCCACGGCGGGTCGCGACTTCGTCCGCGCCTACGCCTACACGGGTCTCGATCCCGAGAACGAGAACCAGCGGAACTTCCACGCCTTCCTCCAGCGCCACGGCTACCGGGTCGTCAGCAAGGACATCCGGAAGTACGGCGACGGGAAGGTGAAGGCGAACCTCGACATCGAGCTCGTCGTCGACATGCTGAAGACGGCCCGCAACCTCGACATCGCCGTCCTCGTTTCGGGCGACGGTGACTTCGCCCCGGCGATCCGGGCCGTCCAGGAGATGGGCGTCCGGGTCGAGGTCATCAGCTTCCGCGGCAACACCTCGAGCGACCTCATCGAGGTCGCCGACCAGTTCATCGACATCACCCAGATCGCGAAGGTCGAAAAGGGCTCGACCCGAAGCGGACGGCGGGTTGCGGCGACGGCCGAGGAGGATCTGTCGATGACGGCCGTGCCCGAGAAGCAGAGTGAGGGAACGGGTCGCGGACGGGGTCGCGGGCGGGGTCGGTCTCGGGCCGCCGGGGAAGGGACGGCTGCCACGGCAGGGGCCGCCGGGGCTGGTGGCCTGGTGGCGGCAGCGAGCGCCCCGATCCCCGGGCCGGCCGAGGCCGGTGAGCCTGCTCCGGAGGTGGCCGTGGGTGGAACGAGGGCCCGTCGAGGTCGCGCCAGCGGCGCACCCGTCCTGACCCTCCTGCCGGGCGAGAAGCTCTCGGGACGGGCGGCAGCCCTGGCAGGCGCTCCGCCGTCGGGGGCTGTGCTCGATGAGGAGGCCGAGGAGACCGAGGTCGAGGAGGTCGAGGGGGGGGCCGAGATCGGTGAGGGCCTTTCGGACGCCGGGGCGGCCGTGGCCTCGGCGGGCGGTGAGGGCACGTCTCGGCGTCGCCGGCGCCGCCGTCGGGGCGGCCGGGGTCGAGGTCGGGCCCGGGCGGAAGGACTCGAGGGCGCCGACCTCGAAGAGATCGGTCCCGAGGAGGAGGCGGAGGCGGCCTCGCTGGCTCCACTTCCGACGCCGAGCCCGAGTCGACACGGGACCTTCGGGTCGGTTTGGGACTCCCAGATCGGGATGCCGAGCGCGCCTCGAACCGACGTCCCGATCGTCGAGGAGGACCTCGAGGAGCCCGAGGTCCCCGAATATCTCCTGGCCGAGCGACGCCGCCGGGCCCAGGGCGGGCGAGGCCGTGGGGCTCGGGTCGCCCGCGGGTATGCGGCCGCCGTCGAGCGGGAGCGCTTCGGTCGACCCGGGGCGTCCGGGAACCTGACCCGCTATCCGGACGTCGGCCCTCGCGCCACGGCGCCCGGGCCGGGCGGACGGCTCGGGCGGGGCGAGCGGCCCGTCGAGCGACGCGAGCGACCGCGGGAGGAGCCCTGGAGCGAGGTCCCACCGGAGATCGAGGCGATGCTCCGGGCTCAGCTTGCTGCTCGCCAGCGGGGCGAGTCGGCGGCGGAGGGCTCGGTGCGTGGGCCGGCGGAGGCGGCCCGAGGAGGTGGAGCTGTCCAGGAGGGCGGCGCAGGACCGGCGGGTCAGGCAGCCGAGTCGCCGTCTGCCGCCCCCGCTGGTCCGGCCGCCGAGGCCGCGCCTGAGGCGACTGCCTCGAAGCGGCGGACGACCCGCCGCCGGTCGGCCGCCCGCGCGATGGAGGTCGAGACCGAGTCGCCCGCCCCCTCGGCGGAGGCCGGGGCCGAACCGAGCCCCGAGGTGGCCGTGTCGCCGGCACCCTCGGCGGAAGGCCCCGAAGGGGCCCCGGCCCGCCGGCGGACGACCCGCGGTCGACGGACGTCGCGGGCCACCACGACCGCGGCCGAGCCAACCTCGACCGAAGCCGTGTCACCGGGAGCCGCTGCGCCGGGGGCCGGGGTGGTAGAGGGCGACGCCCCAGCCGAGGCGGCGACGAAGCGGCGGACCCTCCGCCGTCGAGGAACACCCGCCGCCACGACGGAGCCCGCCGGCGCTGAAGCTGCCTCCGAGTCGACCGCCGCGGGGACTGTGACCCGCCGCCGGGCGACGCGGCGGCGGACGGCCGACGCCGGGACGGCCCAGGACGCGGCGACCGAGGTGTCGACGGAACCGGCATCGACGGACTGACCGGGGCAGCACCCGTCGATGGTCGACGTCCGGACGCGTGGTCATCCCGTCGCCCTGGCGACGGTGACCGCCTACATCCGGGGCCGACCGCCCCATGCCATCCTCCTGACCGGGCCGACGTCGGTCGGTAAGACGACCCTCGCCCTCGACCTCGCCGCGGGCCTCCTCTGCGAGGCTCCAGAGCCGGCCGACCGCCCGTGCGGCCGATGTCGGGCCTGCCGCCGTGTCCGGGGGCGGAACCACCCCGACCTCCACTGGCTGGGACCCGTCGAGCCCGGCCGTCAGATCGTCATCGGCGGCGACGGCGGTTCGCCGCGGGGCGTGCGCCAGCTCACCGCCGAGCTCGCCCTCGCTCCCCTCGAGGGGCGGGTTCGGATCGCCATCGTCGAGGCAGCCGAGCGGATGAACGAAGCGGCCCAGAACGCCTTCCTGAAGACCCTCGAGGAGCCGCCGCCAGCGAGCGTCATCATCCTCTGTGCCGATGGCCCGGACCGCCTCCTGCCGACGATCCGGTCGCGGGCCGCGATGCTCCGGCTCGGCCTCGTCGGTGTCCGCACTATCGAGGCCCTCCTCGTCGAGCGAGACCTTGCCGAACCACCCCTCGCCGGCCGTCTCGCCCGGCTCGCCGACGGCCGGCCCGGCCTGGCGGTCGCCTATGCCCTTGCCCCGGCGGCCCTGAAGGCGCGAGGGGAGGTTGCCCGGTCCCTCCTCGACCTCCTCGACGCTCCGATCCATGCCCGCCTTGCCGCCGTTCGCGAGGCGATGACGGCGGCCCTCGAGGCGAGCCTCGCCCTCGCCGTGGCCGGAGGGGCGGCCGCCGACTCCCCCGTCGGAGCGGGGCCCGAACCGAGGCCGGCGTCGGGCCGGGTCTCAACCGGGGCGGGTGACGCGGCCGGCGACGCGGGCGAGCCAGCTGCGACTGCCGCCGCGCCCAAGACGGTCTTCGCCGGGAGGCCCTCCGGCTTGGTCGGCGGAACGGATCCGGAGGTCCCCGACCCTCTCGAGTCGACCGACGAGGCAGCGGAGACCGCTCGATCCCGCCGAGTCCCGGCGGTCCTCCGGCGCCAGGCGGCACACTGGCTGGTCGAAGCCTGGCGGGACCTGGCCCGCGACCTCCTCGTCGTCGCCCTCGGACGACCGAACCTCATTCGAGACGTCGGCCTTCTCGACGAGCTCGCCGCCGCGGCCGGGCGTCTTGCCCGACCCGACCTGGTCCGCTTCGTCGGCCGGACCCTCGAGGCGGAAACGGCGATCGAGGCGAATGCCGCGCCAGAGCTCGTCCTCGACGTCCTGGCCCTGGCCTGGCCCCGGGCCTCGATGGCAGCATGAGGCACCTCCTCGAGTCCGAGTCGGAGCCCAGGCTCGAGCGGCTCGAGGCCCGCGTCATCGGCCGGGTCCAGGGGGTGGGCTATCGCTACTTCGTCCTGCGCCTCGCCGACGAGCTCGATCTGAGGGGCTGGGTCGCCAACGAACCCGACGGCTCGGTGCGGGTCGTCGCCGAGGGGTCGCGAGCCGCCCTCGATGCCCTCCGGTCACGGCTCGAGGTCGGTCCGCCGGCGGCCCGGGTCGAGCGGGTCGTGGCTCGGTACGGGCCAGCGACGGGCGAGTTCGCTGGTTTCGGGGTCCGGTTCTTCGGTCACGGCGGCGACTGACGCGGCCGACCGGCGGCTCCTCGCCGGAACGAGCCCGGTGCGCCGGAGGACTCTTCCGAGCGGCGGTGACATCGACCGTCCACCGCCCCCCGTCCGCAGGCGAGGGGACGGTCGGGCCCGGAAGGCTCCCTCGAATGCCCTCGTGGCCGCCGCCGGGACGCCCCCTCATCCGCATGGTGCTGATCGAGGAGGGCGGGCAGGACCCCACCGGCAGCGTCGAGTTCCGTGCGACAGGGGTTGCGGCGCGTCACGGAGCGGCTATACTGATCTGTAATCGATAATCGAGAATGTCGGAGGTAGGGTCGCGATGCGGATGGCCGCAGCGGGTATGGCGGCTTTCGAGATTCCTGTGCTGGCGGCTCGAGAGCCCCTCCATGGGTCGTTCCCCCACCGATCGGGATCGAGGCAGCCGAGGCTGCGGGCTCGTGGCTCGGAGCGGGGCGTCCATCCGATGCGACTGGCGGACCTTCGCTGATGGAGTTCGCGACGAAGGCCCTCGTCATCGGCCTGACGGAGTACGCCCCCCTCGTCCTCGGGGCGATCGGGTTCGCCCTCCTCTACAAGCTCACTGGGCTGATCAACATCGCCTACGCCGAGACGATGACCCTCGGGGCCTACTTCGGCATGTGGGTGAACACCTCCTTCGGTCTCGACTTCTACGCGGTCCTCCTCCCCGCCGGTCTCATGGCTGGCGCGGTGAGCGTGGTGACCTACCTCCTCGTCTTCCGCCCCGCCAAGCTCCGGAACGTCGGCATGCTCGAGACGATCATCATCTCCTTCGGGCTGTCGATCTTCCTCCGTCACGCCCTCCAGTTCATCTTCGGCTATCCGGTCCGCTTCTACGACGTGCCCCCGCCGGACACGGTCATGGTCCTCGGGGTTGGCGTCGCATCGTTCCGTCTCGTCGCCCTGGCGAGCGTGGCGGTGCTTGCCCTCCTCCTCTACCTCTTCGTCCGGCGGACACGATACGGCCTCCAAATTCGCGCCCTCGCCAGCAACGAGGCGCTCGCCCAGGTCAGCGGCATCCGTCCCTTGCAGGTCACCCTCCTCATCTGGTTCGTGGCCGGAGTCGCCGGCGGTCTGGCCGGGGCCTTCTTCGGGGTCGGCTCATCGGTTGCCCCGCTCCTCGGATGGCGACAGTTCCTCCCGGTCCTGCTCGTCGTCCTCGTTGGTGGCATCTGGGGCATCGGTGGGGTCATCGCCGTCGGCGTCGCGACGGGGGTTGCCCTGGCTGCCATGTCGCTCCAGTTTGGCCAGATCCTCTATGCCCAGCTCGCCCTCATCGTCGCCTTCCTCGTCGTCCTGAAGGCCCGCGGCCGGCGACTCGGCGAGATGACGAAGGTGTAGGGCGATGTTCCTCGACTGGCTGGACGCCTTCCTCATCTTCGGGCTCTTCGAGGTCGTGATCTTCGCCGGCCTCGCCGTCCTCCTCCATCTCCAGCTCGGTCTGGTTCGCATCGCGAACCTCGGTGTGGCGGGCTTCTGGGGGATCGGCATGTATGCCTTCGGGATCCTCTACGTCAAGGTCGATTGGCCCATTGGGGAGCCGTGGGTCTTTCTCGCCTGTGCGGCCATCGCCGCCCTCATCGTCGGCCTTGCGGGGCTCGTCGTCGGGTGGTTCCTCTCCGACCTCGACCTCGACGGGCAGTTGGTCACGACCCTCGGCTTCGCAGCCATCGTCCTCGTCCTTGCCACCACCGAGAGCCACCTCACCGGTGGCGCGCGAGGCCTCGGCGGGCTGGGGATCCCCTTCGATCTCGGGAGCGTGAAGGCCAACGACCTCGCCTGGCTCGGTTTGGCCACCGCCGTCGTCGGGGCCATCGTCTGGTACGCCTGGCAAGTCCACCGCTCCCCCTATGGTCGCCTCCTCATCGCCGTCGGCACGAACGAGCCGCTGGCTCGCAGCCTCGGCAAGCCCACGGTCGCCACGAAACTGTGGCTCTTCGCTTTGACGTCGGCGGCGATGGGCCTCCTGGGGGCGATGTACGGAGTCATGGTCCGCTTCCTCGAGATCGCGAACATCGGTGTCGAGATCACCCTAGCCGCCGTCGTGGGACTCGTGCTCGGTGGTTCGGCCCGGGTTTGGGGCGGCGTCGTGGGGGTCATCCTCACCGTCGGTCTCTTCGACATCGTCGTCCAGTCCTATCTGCCGCTCCCCAAGGAATGGTTCGTCCAAGCCATCCCGGTCCTGCGGGAGGCGCTCTTCGGGCTGGCGCTCATCGTCGTCCTCCTGTTCCGGCCCCTTGGCCTGTTGGGCGACATGCGGCGAGATCGACTCATGCGGCGCTTCCACGGGAGCGCAGTGAGGGCGCCAAAGTCGTGACGACATCGAATCCCCGCATCCGGATCACCGGGGCCGTGAAGAGTTTCTCCGGCCGCACCGTCGTCGACATCGACGACCTGGTCCTTGGGGAGCGCCCGATCCAAGGCCTGATCGGACCGAACGGAGCCGGCAAGACGACGCTGATGCGGATGATCATGCACACGATCCCCTTCGACCGCGGGCGGATCACGCTCCTGCCGTCCGAGTCCGAAGAGGTGGTCCTGTCCGACCTGACGGCCGATGCGATCGCCCGCCACGGGGTCGTGAAGAGCAACCAGGTCATCACCGACTTCGAGAAGCTGACGATCCTCGACTCGCTCCTCCTGGCGATGACCCGGAGCGAGGATGAGCGACCGTATTCGATCTTCGCCGAGCCCCGCGTCCTCGAGCGGCACAAGGACGAGATCGGCTACTACCTCGACTACTTCGGCTTCACCGATCCCGCTGCCCTGGCCCTCTCGGCGGGCGAGAAGAAGCTCCTCGACATCGTTCGCTGCCTCGTCCTCAGGCCGCGCTTTCTCCTCCTCGATGAGCCCGCGGCCGGCTTGCCGGCTGAGGTGTCGGAGAAGGTCATGGCAGTCGTCAAGGAGCTCGCCGCCGCCGGCACGTCGGTCGTCATCGTCGAACACGACCTGAACGTCATCTGGAACCTCTGCGACGAGGTCCTCTTCATGGCCGAGGGAAGCATTCTCCTGCGTGGCGATCCGGCGTGGATCCGCGAGCACGAGACGGTCGTCGAGAAGTACCTAGGTGAGGGCCATGTCTGAGGCGACCGGTCAGGTCATCCTCCGGACCCCTGCCGTCCTCGAGGTCGAGGATCTGCGGAGCGGATACGACGGCGTCACCGTCCTGAGGGGCCTCACCTTCACGGTCGGCGATGAGATCTTCGCCGTGCTCGGTGCAAACGGAGCGGGGAAGACCACGCTGCTGGCGACCCTGGCCCGGCTCATCCCGCTCCAGACCGGCCGGATCCGGTTTCGCGGCGAGGATGTCTCGGCCGTGCCGCCGTTCGAAACGGCTCGGCGCGGCATCGGCTATGTGCCCCAGGAGGGAGGCATCTTCCCGGACCTCACGGTCCGCGAGAACCTCGAGGTTGGGGCCATGATCGGCGCCCGCCCTCGTGAGGAGCGGCTCTTCGAAGTCCTCGATCTGTTCCCCGACCTCCGGGCACGGCAGGCCCAGCGGGCAGGGACGCTGAGCGGGGGCGAGTCACGGATGCTCGCCTGCGGTCGGGCCCTCATGCAGGATCCAACCCTCCTCCTCCTCGACGAGCCGACGGCCGGCTTGTCGCCCCGGTACGTCGATCTGTTCTTCGACAAGATCGCGGAGATCCATCAGCGGAGGCGGGTTGCGATCGTCCTCGCGGAGCAGAACGCCACGAAGACGCTCCAGGTCGCCGACCGGGTCATGGTGCTCAGCCTTGGCCAGGCCTTCGCCATCGTCGACGCGGGGGACATCACCACCCAGCAGCTGAAGGAGGGATACCGCATCTAGGGCTCGACTGTCCGGCGCGCCAAGGACGTTCGCTAGGTTCCCGACAGGACAAAGGAGGAGTGTCATGAAACAACGCTACAGGTGGCTGCGCGGCACGGCCTCGGTCGTGACGCTGGCCGTCGTGGTGGCTGCATGTGGCCCAGCCGCGTCGCCACCGGCTTCGCCGTCCCCCGCCCAATCCCCGGGTTCCCCGGCTCCGAGTCCTTCAGCAGAGCCGGTCGCCGTCTGCGAACTCGCCTACTACACGGGCGAGTTCGCACCCTACGGGCCGGCCCTGACCGCGGACGTGGTCTTCCCGATCAAGGAGGTCATCAATCTCGACCCACCCCTGGGTCGGCCCTGGGAGACCTATCACGAGGATCTCGGCACCGTCGGCGAGGCGCAGGCAGCCCGGACCTGCCTCGAGCAGCGTCGAGCGGAGATCGTCGGCCGCACGGCTCACGGCTACCGGACCTACCGTGACTTCATGATGGAATGGTGGCAGGAGCACGACTCGCCCCTCGGGCCGTCCGTCCACGGTGGTGCCATCCCCGGCAACCTCGGTGGTAAGGCGGCGGAGCCGATCTTCCGAGCCCAGGGCCTCGACGAGGCGCTCGGCGCGACGGGCAGTCTCTATGCTGAATCGATCGGGGCGAAGAAGATCGTCATCTTTGCGACCCAGGTCGAGGGCTTCCAGCTCGCTGCAAACGCAGCCGAGCGGGCGGCCGAGGTGCTCGGGCTCACCGTCCTGGCCCGGATCGACGTCCCAGCCGAGCAGCCTTCCTACCGGGCCGAGGCGCAGCGGATCGCCGACCTGCAGCCGGACGCCGTCATCGTCCAGGCGGGCTCGGTCGAGTCGGCCACGCTGATCAAGCAGGCCGCCGAAGCCGGACTGTCCCTGAACTGGATCGGCGAAACCGGTTGGAGCCAGCCCGAATTCATTGGCACCCTCGGCACCGCGCCGATCGCAAGCCAGAAGGGGATCGGGTACGCGGGCTTCTCGGCCAACAAGACCACGCCGGCCTGGGCGTTCTACCAGCCGCTCCGGGACGGCAAAGCCGAGTACAACGAGGCCTACGGGGCCGACAACCCGTACGCCTTCTCGACCTACGACCTCCTCGTCCAGACGGCTCTGGCCGTCGAATATGGCGGCTCGTACAAGGCGAGTGACTGGGCCCCCGCCATGTTCGCGGTTGGCTCTCCGCCCGGGGAGGTCTGCTACACGTACGCCGACTGCCTCGCCTTGATCCGACAGGGCAAGGACGTCGACTACGAGGGCGTGACCGGGCCCGGCACGTACTCCGAAGGCGGTGTGAACGCGGTCTTCGCCTCGTACACCCCGTTCGGACCGGACGGCAAGGAGGGCGAGCCGATCCTCCTCGACGCCGACCGGCACCTGCAGGTCGTCGACCAGATCAAGACCGAGGCAGAGTGCGACCGGCCGGAGCCGCCGAACAAGTGCTCGTGGTGATCGTCACCACCGGATCCTAGCGAACCGGAGAGGGCCCTCTCAGCAGACCGCGAGAGGGCCCTCTCGCTCGTCGCTCGAGTGGACCTTGCCGTTGATGGCGGACTCCTCGTCTCGGGGTCAGATGAGGGCGTGGCGAAGGGTTCGTTGCCGACTTCGAGTCGCATCCCCATCGGCCGGCAGCGACGGACCCTTGCCTTCGGGCGACGTCTCGCCACCAGGCTCCTGCGCTGTGCGTAGGCGGCGGTGGCTCGAAGGAGGCGGCCGGCAGGGACGAAGTCGCTATCGTCGAGGAGCCGTGCGAGGGGGCATCCTGGGCCGACGACGATGGAGACCCAGCCGAACCCCTCCAGCCACTGCCTCCCGGACGACTTCCCGGGCCTCTACCGAGCCGCCCTCGAGGCAGCCGCTGACCTGGAACGACGAGGTGGCCGGCGCGAGGCCGCACGACTTCGGCGCGAGGCCGCCGAGGCGTACAGCGTCTGGGACGAAGAGTCTCGCCGGCGTCTCGCCGCCCTCGTCGACGGCGCCCGGCGGTCGAGCGAGATCCTGGGCCGGGCTCCGAGACCCCGGGAGCGAGTCGGCGGCCGGGCGCCAGCCGGGCGGTGACCCGAGGCTCCCTCCGGGTTCGGCCCCAGGAGCGTCGGTTCCAGGAACGTCGCGCGGAGCTGGGCTCGGAGTCGGGTCGGTGCCCTGAGAAGACCGTCCTCGAGTCCCCAGCCGAGCCACGCCCGGGCCGAAAGAGGGTCGGCGAGCCCCACCGCGTCCATCTCGGTCATCTTCTCGCCAGGCGCGCATCGAGTGGCGCCGCCAGCCTCGTCGGGCTGATCGCGGCCCGCGAACGACCGTCGGCGACGCTCGGCGACGGGCCGCAGCTGGGCTCCCGGCCGACGAGATCCGGCTTCGCGGCGCGCCAAGCCTGTCAGACGCTCGTGGAGTGAGCGTCTGACAACGACGGATCGCCGTCCGGACTGACCGGGTCCTCGGGCACCGCGACCCCTTCGGGGCAACGGTCATCTGGTGAGCATTTCGTGCTCCGAGTGGTTGCGGCGCTCCCCAGCCGAGCATCAGCGCGGAGGGATCAGGCGAGGCAGACCCGCCGGTGCCCGTTGCCGGCCCCGGGGCCGTCGGCAGCTCCGAGGGCACTCAGGGGGTGAGAAGATGGCAGAGATCGAGACGATGCTGGGGATCGGGGCGACGCCGGGGCCGGGGGACGCCGGGGCCGGGGCGACAGCAGCGGGCCGAAGGATGCCAGGAGCCGAAGGACGGCAGGGATCCCGACGGCGACCCGTGCTCCCGAGGAGGCGAGGCAGCCTGCCCCGTCCACCCACGACTGCCGCCCCGCACCGGCCCGGACACCGCGCTACCCTTCGCCACGTGAGCGAGGAACGCCTCGTCGGGGCTGCCCGGCCAGCGACCGTCGCCGCCGCCGTCGCCCGGGCCGTGGATGGGCTCGAAGCCCTCGCCGAGCTCGGCGAGCAGGACGAGGACGCCTGGCAGTACGTCGTCGACCTCGCCGCCGCGTGGCGAGCCCGGCTCGAGGCCGTCGCCGAGGCCCGGGGCCCCGAACCGCTCGAGCCAGCGGTCGCCGCCGCCGTCGAGACCGCTCTCGAGGAGGCGAGGCTCATCCGTGACCCCTACCGGGCCATCGACTGGTGCTCGACCCTCCCCCAGGTCGTGCTCACTGCCCTCGGCGAACGACCCTAGGCCGGACCGCTAACGATGCGCTTCGCCGACCCCGTCCCCGATGCCCGTCATGTCGTCTACGCCCACATCCAAGCCGACCCCCTCGTTACCCGGGCCGCCGACCTCCTCGCCGAGGCGACACCGACCGAGCTCCTCCTGGCCCGAGCGGCGATGAACGGCGAACGGACCGACCCGGCCGTCTGGCGGACGATGTTCCCGACCCTCTTCGGCCCCGCCGTCACCGACGCGGAGGCCCGGGCTCGAGCCGAGGCGATCCTCGACGTCTCCCTCCGAATCGCCGACCGCGGCGAGCAGGCCCGCCAGCAGTTCCGCGGCGCCGTCGTCGAGGCCCTGACCGAGCGGCTCCTGCGCCGGCGGAGCGGACACGTTCGGCGGGAGCGACGGGTCCTCTTCGACGGGCTGCCAGCCGAGATCCACCCCTACGACGTGACCGTCGAAGAGCCCCGTCGACCAGAGATCTACGACTGCAAGTGGGGGGCTCGAGGGATCGACGACGACGTCCTCCACCAGCTCGACGACGCCCGACGCCACGCTGCCGAGGAGGGCATCCCGGCCACCGTCGCCCTCGTCGTCTTCGACGCGGCCCGCTCCTGTCGTGTGCGCCTCTCCGGGCTTCGGGCGCCGGTCGGAGGGACGCGCCTCGTCACCCTCGAGCGCCTCGCCGAGCTCGCGGCGGGTCCCCCGGGAGCGCCGAGGACCGGAGCGTTCGGGACCGACGAGGGCCAGGGATGACGGGTTGCCCCGGGGTCAGCGAGGCATGACAGGCCGCGACGAGGGCGACCGGGGGATGACGGCCCGCGACGAGGGCGACCGGGGGATGACGGCCCGCGACGGGGGCGCCATGGCCGAGGCAGCCGAGGGCGGACGGACCGAGCCCGCCGACGTCCTTGGCCCGACGAGCGGGGCGACGGCTCGAGCCTTGAGCGTCGACTACCGGGTCCGCTTCGACGAGGCCGGGCCCGACGGCCTCGTTCGCCCCGGCGTCCTCCTCGCCTACGCCCAGGATTGCGCCTGGCTCCACTCCACCGCCCTCGGCTTCGACCGGGCCTGGTATGCCGCTCGGCGCCTGGCGTGGCTCGTGCGGGCCGTTCGCCTCGACCTCCTCACCCCGATCCCGAGCGGGAGCCGCCTCCTCGTCCGGACCGAGGTCCTCGGCTTCCGGGCGGCCTCCGCTCGCCGGCGAACGGACATTGCCCTCGACGGGCGCCGGGTCGCGGCCGTCGTGACCGACTGGGCCCTCACCGACGAGCTTGGCCGGCCGGCCCGCTTGCCCGCCGAGATCCGCGACCGCTTCGGTGCCCAGGTCGGCGCCGACGCCGGCCCCGACGCTCCGGCCGGTTTCGTCCCCCTCCGGCTGCGGGACCTCCCCGCCTCGCCCGGGCGATCGGCGCCCGCCCCCGGCGGAGTCGACCTCGAGGACCGCGTTCGGCGGAGCGACGCCGACCCGATGGGTCATTTGAACAACGGCCGGGCCATCGACCTCGTCGACGAGGTCCTCGCCACCCTCGCCGCTGGCCGCACCCTCCTCGAGACCCTGCCCCGCCGGTACATCGTCGAGTACCGGGCGCCCTTGCCGGCGAGCCGGCGCATCGCCGCCGTCGTTCGGTCGGTCGAGGAGGCGTCCGGCGGCTCGGCGTTCGGCGTCGAACTTCGCGACCCCGAGGCGGCAAGCCCGGCCGTCGTCGCCGTCGTCGGGATCCAGGAGGGTTCTACGGCCACGCCCGATGCCGACGAGGACATCACCACGCGCAGGACCTGAACCGAGACATGGCGATGGCCCTCACCCCGCGCCGTAGCGACGGATCCCCTCGAGCTTCGTGCGCTTGAGGAGGAGGGCGTTCAGGGCGACGAGGAATGAGCTGCCGGCCATGCTCATGGCAGCGATCTCGGGGCGCAGGATCAGGCCGAAGGACGGGTAGAAGAGCCCCATCGCGATCGGGAAGGCGACCGAGTTGTAGCCGACCGCCCAGAACAGGTTCTCCTTCATCTTCCGGACGGTCGCCCGCGACAGGGCGATCGCACCCAAGACGTCGAGCGGGTCGCTCTTCACGAGGACGACGTCGGCGGTCTCGACCGCCACGTCGGTGCCGGCCCCGATCGCGATCCCGACGTCGGCCTGGGCGAGGGCAGGCGCGTCGTTGATCCCGTCGCCGACCATGGCGACGAGTTTCCCGGCCGCCTGCAGCTCCCTCACCTTGGCGGCCTTGTCGCCCGGCAGGACCTCGGCAAAGACCGTGTCGAGGCCGAGCTCCCTCGCGATCCGCTCGGCGGTCGCCCGGTTGTCCCCGGTGAGCAACGCCACCTGCATGCCCAGGTCGTGGAGCCGCTCGATCGTCTCCTTCGCCGTCGGCCGGACGGCGTCGGCGATCGCGATGAGTCCGCCGGCCTCGCCGTCGACGGCCACCCGGACGACGGTCCGGCCGGCCCCCTCGAGCTCCGCCGCACGGGCCTCGAACCCGTCGAAGGGGATGCCCCGGTCGCGCATGAGCTTGGCGTTGCCGACGAGGACGGTTCGCCCATCCACCGTCGCCTCGAGCCCGTGGCCTGGGACGGCCCGGAAGTCGGTCGCGTCGACGAGGGCGAGATCGCGCTCCCGCGCAGCGCCGACGATGGCCGCCGCGAGCGGATGCTCGCTCGACGCTTCTGCCGACGCGGCGAGCCGGAGCAGCTCGTCCTCGGTCACCGGGTTGGTGGCACCAACGAGCTCGACGACCCGCGGCTGGCCGACGGTGAGGGTTCCGGTCTTGTCAAAGATGATGGCACTCACCTTCGACGCCTGCTCGAGGGCGGTCGCGTTCTTGAAGAGGATCCCGTTGAGCGCGCCGAGGCCGGTGCCGACCATGATCGCCGTCGGCGTCGCCAGGCCAAGGGCGTCGGGGCAGGCGATGATGACGACGGTGATGGCGAGGGTGAGGGCGAAGACGAACGGGGCCCCGCCGATCGTCAGCCAGCCGACCAGGGTGAGCAGGCCAAGGATCACCGCCGCCGCGACGAGCCACTGGGCGGCGCGGTCAGCCAGGCGCTGGGCCGGCGCCTTCGAGTTCTGGGCGAGCTGGACGAGCCGGACGATCTGGGCGAGCGCCGTGTCCGCGCCGACCTTCGTCGCCCGGAAACGGAACGTGCCGGTCTTGTTCATCGTCGCGCCGATGACGTTCGAGCCGGGCACCTTCTCGACCGGCACGCTCTCTCCCGTGATCATCGATTCATCGACCGAGGAGCGACCGTCGATGACGACCCCATCGACCGGGATCTTGTCGCCGGGGCGGATGAGGACGATGTCGCCGATGACGACCTCGGACGTCGGGATATCGACCGGCTCGGCGTCCCGGATGACGGTCGCCTTGGGGGGCGCAAGGTCGAGGAGGGCGCGGATCGCGTCGGACGCGCCGGCCCGGGCCCGCATCTCGAGCCAGTGGCCAAAGAGGACGAAGGCGAGCAGGACGACCGACGCCTCGTAGAAGACCTCGGCCTCGAACAGGAACGTCGCACCGACGCTGAAGAGGTAGCCCGAGCCGACCGAGAGCGCGACGAGGACGTTCATGTCGAGGGTCCGGGTGCGGAGCGCCCGCCAGGCACCGACGAAGAAGATCTGGCCGCTCCAGAGAACGGCCGGCGTCGAGAGAGCGAACAGGAGCAGGTTCGGGTCGAGCCCGAACGGAGTCGGGAGCTCGAGTCCGAAGACCTCGGTCGCAAGCGGCGAGTAGAGGAAGACGGGGATGGCGAGGATGAAGGCGACGAGGAACCGGTTCCGCATGTCGCGGACCATCGCGTCCATCGACATGCCCGCGCGGTGCCCCATGGCGTGGGCCATCGCCGCCGTCTCGGCTTCGACGGGTGCGTGCTCGGCGGCGACCGCCACCGCCTGAGCGGCGTGCCCGGCGTGCCCAGCGCGCTCCGCCAGCGCGTGCCCGGCGTTCTCGCCGCCTCTCATGGGTGTCGTGTCCGGCCCGCCCTTGGCGCCGTGCGGCACCGTGCTCCCGATCACCGCAGGTTGCTCGCCGCGACACATCCGGCAGGGAACCACCTCTCCGCCGCACGTGCAGCCGAACTGCTCGATGAGGGCGCGGACGTCGTCGGCCGACAGCAGCGCCTCGTCGTAGCGAACCGTCACCGTCTGCGACACCGGATTGGCTTCCGCACCCTCGATGCCTCGCCGACGTTCGAGGTAGGGCTCGAGGCACACGCTGCTGCTTGCGCGCAGGAGGCCGGCGGCTTCGAAGACTCTCGTGGTCACCTCTACCCCCACTTCCACTTCGCACCGCAGGTCGCCGTCGAGCGACGCCGTCCCGCAGATCGCCGCCAGGATACCCCAGGGATGTATCACTCAGGATCGTCGTGTTCCGCCCGAGACGCGCTCCGCGCCAGCCCAACGGGCGCCTCCGACCTGGCGCAGCGGTGGTGGTGGCGCGTGGGCGCCGAACCCACTTGACGAACCCCAGTCGCCGCGGGACTACAAAAAACATTCGGGCAAGGAGAGCGCTCCTCAGGTCAAGGAGCCCGCCGGCGTCAGACGGCGTTCTTGCCCGAGGTGCAAGGCTGATTGCCCGCGTGACTTCGAGACTGGTCGCACAGGCCTAGCACCGCGAGCGAATGGACCTCGCCGCCTAGCCCCTCGACGATCTGCGGGTGAAGATGTGCACGGTCTGCGGCGTGGTCACCAGCCGCGCGGGCAGTCGATGCACTGACGATGAAGCGCGAGCTGGCCTTCGTTCATGCCGCGGGTCGGATCGACGACAAGACATACCTGGCACAGATCGCTGTTCTACGCGATGAAGCAACGAGGATCGAGTCGGGTGAGCGTTCGAGCACGGGCGTCGCACCCGACATGGTGGTCGCCAAGCTGAGGGCCCTCCCCAAGACTTGGAAGGAAGCAACTCCGCCGGGCCGGGCGGAACTCCTGCACTCGATCTATGAACGCATCGTCGTGCGTGGCCCGGAGTTCGTTGGCGCTCGACTCACGCCGGAGGCGTACTCGCTGGGCCTCGCGCTCGCTTTGCCCGAGCGCGTTCAGCCGGCGCAGGAGTGGGTACTGGCGCGCCCGACAGGATTCGAACCTGCGACCTTCGGCTCCGGAGGCCGACGCTCTATCCACTGAGCTACAGGCGCGCGCCACACGATGATAGCGGCGAGCGGCGATGCGGGCATGGGGCGCCTCCCGTCGCCACCGGTGACAGCCGTCTGCGCCACAAACGGAAGCGGCTCCCCGAAGGGAGCCGCTTCCGGTGCTGTCCCGGTGAAGGTGCGACGTCTACTCGACGGCGCCTTCTGCCACGCGCCAAGGGCATCTATCACGTCGGCTGAACCGACTACCCTGACCCAACCTACCCATGACCTTGGAGCTGGGGCAGCCTGGCTGACTTGCAGCGAGGGATATGGTAGCGCGCCGGTCCGCGATTGCCAAGGGATTTGACGCGGTCGTTGATATAAATTCCTTAATCTTTCGTCCAGAGACCCGGGCGCCGGCCGGGCCGATCGGGCGCGGGCGAGGCCCGGACGGGCCTGGATCGGAACCGGGGCGAGGCGCATGCCCCCGTCAGTCGGCGACGACGACCCGGGTCATCGGGACCGGGTCGAGGGGGCGGTCGCCCGGCCCCGTCGGCTCCGCGGCGATGGCGTCGACGACCTCCATCCCCTTCGTCACCCGACCGAAGATCGTGTAGTTCTTCGGCAGCCGCCCCGAGAGGTCGACGAGGCAGATGAAGAACTGGCTCCCGTTCGTGTTCGGGCCGGCGTTCGCCATGGCGACGACCCCACGCTCGTAGTCGCCCGAGAAGGGCTCGTCCTCGAAGGTGTAGCCCGGGCCGCCCCGGCCCGTCCCCGTCGGGTCACCGCCCTGGATGACGAAGCCCGGCACGACCCGGTGGAAGATGACCCCGTCGTAGAAGCCTCGGCGGGCGAGGGTGAGGAAGTTGTTCGCCGCCTTCGGGGCGTCCTCGGTGAAGATCTCGAGCTCGATGTTCCCCTTCGGGGTCTCGATCGTCGCGGTCGCCATCTCGTCTCCTTCGCTTCGGCCGACCTAGGGCCGGCCCGATCGTGCCTTCCCTTTGGCCGGCCCGGAGCCGGCTTCGATCGTCCGGACGAGCCTGCCCCTCCGGCCGAGCCTGCCCCTCCGGCCGAGCCTGCCCCTCCGGCCGAGCCTGCCCCTCCGGCCGACCCCGACCCTCGGCCCTGGGGCGGACCGTTCCCGGGACCTGGTCCGGGGCGACCGTCACCCCCTCCGGCGAGACCGCCGGCCGTCAGCCGGCCTCGGCCAGGGCCGCCTCGAGCTCGATGGCGCCCGAGAAGAGCGGCTCTCCGAGGATGATGCCCGATGCTCCGGCATCGCGCAGGCGGGCGAGGTCGGCGACGCTCGAGACCCCGCCAGCGACGACGAACTCGGCCTCGACCCGAGCCCGGAGCTCGGCCAGCACCGCCGCCGCGGCGTCGCTCCCGAGGTGGCTGAGGACGAACCGGCCGACCCCGAGGGTAGCGAGCTCATCGACGAGGTCGACGAGGGTCGGAGGCGCGCCTCGCCGCCAGGGATAGGCCGCGATCCGGTCCGACCGGGCGTCGAGGCCGACGGCGAGCCACTCGCCGGCGACGTCGAGGCAGGCTCGAAGCCGGTCCCGGTCGTCGGCGAGGGCAGCCCCGACGACGACCCGCGTCGCCCCGGCGGCGAAGACGAGACGGATCGCATCGGGGTCTTCGACCCCGCCGGCCACCTGGAGGGGGACGGCCACGACCTCGGCCACCCGGGCGATCGCCTCGAGGTTGACCGGGCGGCCGGCCCGGGCGCCGTCGAAGTCGACGAGGTGGACCGCCCGGGCCCCCAACTCGACGAACCGACGGGCGATCCGCTCGGGGCGGTCCGTCGGCGCCCCGACGCCGGTCGCTGCCCCGGGCCAGTAGACGAGGCGAGAGCGGCCGCCGTCGAGGTCGATGGCGGGGATGACGAGCACGGGAACGGTCGCCTTCGGCTCAGCTCTTCGGCTCGACCGCCTCGGCCTCAGCCACCCGAGGCGCCCGGTTCGGCCTCGGAACCGATCGCCCGGAGCCGGCGGTGGAAGCTGATCGGGAGGCTCCCGGCAGCGAGGAGGCCGTCGTGGAAGGCCTTGAGGCTGAAGCGGTCGCCGAGGCGCCGAGCCTCGTCGGCTCGAAGCTTGAGGATGAGGACCTTCCCGAGGAGGTAGCTGAGCTGGTAGGTCGGCGTGTAGGTGTAGCGGAGGACCTCGGCCCGGGCGTTCGGGGCCTCGAAGCCGGTCTCGGCGATGAGGAAGGCCGCTGCCTCGTCGACGGAGAGCTCGCCCCGGTGCATCCGGATGTCGAGGATGATCCGACAGGCCCGCCAGATGGCATCGGTGTGCATCGTCAAGCGGAAGGCCGGTCCATCGTCGAAGCCGTGCTCACGCATGAGCTGCTCCGAGTACATCCCCCAGCCCTCGACGAACTCGGGAGCGTCGGTGAGGAGCCGGGTCAACGAGGGATGCCGGGCGGCGACGCTCAGCTGGAGGTGGTGGCCTGGGTAGGCCTCGTGGATGCTCGTGTTGCTGATCGAGGCGTAGTAGTGCTCGCGGAGGGCGGTCGGGTTGTCGTCGACGGCGGGGGTGACGACGTAGATCCCGGAGGGTTGAGGGTCGAACTTCGGCGGCTCGAAGTAGGCGGCGAAGGGGATGACTCGGCGGAGGTAGGTCGGGGTCGGCATGACCGTCAGTCGCTCGTCGGACGGGACCGTGACGAGGTCGCGCTCGACGAGGTGGGCCCGGGCCCGGAGCATCGCCTCCCGATAGGCCTCGAGGGCCGCCTCGAAGGTCGGCGGGTGGTCGCTCTTCACCCGGTCGATGACCGTCGCCTCGTCGGCCTCGGGGTCGATCTCCCGAGCGGCGGCCGCTCGGGCCGCCTTCTGCTCGGCGAGCTGGGCGTAGCCGATCTCGAGGATGTCGTCGGCGTCGAGGCCGTCGAAGGCCCGGAGCTCGATGAGGGCGTCGTAGCGCTCGCGGCCGAGGGCCCAGGCGTCGGTGCCGCCCGGGAGGGTCCCGCGGAGCCAGTCGGCGTACTCGGCGATCGCCCGTTTCGCCTCGGCCGCCGCCGTCTCGAGGCCCGCCTGCTCCCCCTCGGTGAGGGTCGTTCGGCCCGCCGCGACGATCTCGTCGACGAGTTCGGGGAGGTCGCCGGCCTGGTCGATCTCGAGCTGCTGCCAGAGGCGGACCTGGGGGACCTGGGCTCGCGTCCGGTGCTCGGTGAGGAAGCGGGGGACGGCGGCGAGCCGGGCGGTGAGGCTTGCCAGACGCTCACGGAGGGGGGCGAAGTCACGGGCGAAGACCGAGAAGAGGGCGTCGCCGACGGCATCGATCGCCGTGGAGCGGCGCTCCCAGAGGCGGACGACCTCGAGGTCGAAGATCGAGCGCCGGAGGTTGTGGACCTCGAGGTCGCGCTCGAAGCGGACGCTCGGCGAGAGCCCGGCCGGGTCGAGGGCTTCGACGGCGGCGAGGTGGGCCCGTTCGGCGGCGAGCTCGCCCTCGACGGCGTCCCGGCTCCCGTCGCCGAGACGGTCGTCGTAGGTGTGGATGCCGAGGTACGTCGCCAGGGGCGGGTGGTCGCGGAGGAGGCGCCGGACCCGGGCCTCGACGAGATCGTAGAAGCGCTCGTCGAGGGGACCCGCGTCGGGGGCGGGGGCGGGTCGGCTGAGTTGGGGCTCGCTCGTCGTCATCGTCGTCCTTTCCTGGGTTGCTCGGTCTGCGGTCGTGGCGTCTCGACGGAGCGGGGCTCGTCGGCTCCGGTGGCTCCCACCTCTCCGGAGGACGCGCGGAGGCGGAGGCTCGGAACTCGGCTAGCGGGTCGCGGGCTCGGCCGTGTCCGACGGCCGCGGCACGGTCGTCGGCCCAGAGCGTCGCCCGCCGACCTCGGCGAGGGTGGCCCGGACGGCCTCGATCGTCCGCTCGATGTCGGCCGCCTCGATCCCGTAGTGGGTGACCGCTCGGATCTGATCTCCAGGGTAGGCCACCATCCAGACCCCTCGCTCGGCGAGGGCGGCGAGGAAGGCTCGCCGGTCGGCGTCGACCCGGAAGATGACGAAGTTCGTACGGACCCGGGTGGGATCGAGGGGTCCGTCGGTCGGCTGGGCGATCCCGCCCGGCGAGCGGATCCCCGGCAGCTCGGCGAGGCCCTCGGCGAGGCGTCGGGCGTTGGCGTGGTCGTCGGCGAGTCGCTCGATCATCCCGGCCGGGCCGTCGCGGAGGGCGACGAGACCGGCCGCGGCGAGGATCCCAACCTGGCGCATCCCGCCACCGAGGAGCTTGCGGGCGCGACGGGCCCGGTCGATGAAGGCCCGCGAGCCGACGAGGACCGAGCCGACGGGGCAGGCAAGCCCCTTCGAGAGGCAGAAGGTGACCGAGTCCGCTGGGGCGGCGAGCTCCGCGGGTCGGACGCCGAGGGCGACGACGGCGTTGAAGAAGCGGGCCCCGTCGATGTGGAGGGGGACGCCGCGCTCGTGGGCGATGGCGGCGATCGTCCGCTCGTAGGCCGCTGTGAGGGGCTGGCCCATCGAGTGGGCGTGGGTGTTCTCGAGGGCGACGAGGCCAGTCGGCGGCTCGTGGAGGTCGGTCGGGTCGCGGAAGGCGGCCGCGACGGCGGCCGGATCGATCGTGCCGTCAGGCCGTTCGGGGAGCTGGCGGACGCTGGCGCCGACGACGACGGCATGGCCAGCGGCCTCGTCCAGGACGAGGTGGGCCGTCGACCCGGCGATTGTCTCCTCGCCCCGGGCGAGGTGGGCCATCTGGGCGACGAGGTTGCCCATCGTCCCCGAGGCGACGAAGAGCCCGGCTTCCTTGCCGAGGAGCTCGGCGGCGCGCTCCTCGAGGGCGATGACGGTCGGGTCGTCGCCGAAGACGTCGTCGCCGACCTCGGCCTCGGCCATCGCCCGGCGCATCTCGGGGGTCGGCTTCGTGACGGTGTCGGAGCGGAGGTCGATGGGGAGCATCGGGCCGAGTATAGGCGGCCGCTCGCGGCGCGCCGGGGGCCGGGAGTCGGCCCGCTGGGGTGGCGAGGCCCTGCGCTGGCGAGACTCGGCTCGGAGGGACGCGTCGGTTCGGGGGATCGGGTCGGCCGACTCAGTGGCGAGTTCGGGATTCGGCTGATAGACTGTCGTGCCGGCGGCGGACCCGTGGTGTAGCGGCCCAACATGCCAGCCTGTCACGCTGGAGATCGCCGGTTCGAATCCGGTCGGGTCCGCCAGCAGCGATCCTCCTCGCATCCCCCGACGCCCCGTTCTCCCCCGCCCGAACGGGGCGTCCTCCTCTTCGCCGCCGTCACCGCTCCTCGTCGCCCGGCCCGGGCAGGACGAGTGCTCCGAGCCCGTGCGACAATCCCGCCCCGTGAGCTGGCTTCGGCGTCCGACGGCCGCCCTCCTCGGCATCGTCGCCTTCGCCCTCGGCGTCCAGGTCCTCGGCGGCAGCTTGCTCCCGGTCGCGACCTCGCCCTCGCCGCAGGCGGTGCCGGCGTCCTCGGCATCGGCCGCTCCCTCGGCCGTCGCGCCTGGCCCGACCCCGAGGGCCCCGGCCTCGCCCTCTCCAGCGACGCCCGGGGGGTCCCTCGAACCGTCGCCCTCAGCGTCTCCGTCGGTTGGGCCGACGACGGAGTCCGTCGCCGTCGTCCCGGTGACGGGCTTTCGCAATCCCTGGGAGCGCACCGACGCCGCCGAGCTCCGGGCCGTCCTCGCCGGGACGAGCCGCCGCTACGCCGCCCTCGAGCTCGTCGAGGCGGAGGCCGAGGCGATCCTCGGCGCCCTCGACCTGAGGCGACCGTCGGGGTCGACCCTCGTCCTGGCTCGGGACGCCGAGACCGTCCGAGCCGACCTCGCCGCCCACCCCGACCGGATCGCCCTCCTCCGGGCCGAGGAGGTCGGGCCGAGCGTCCGGGCCCTGGCCTGGGGCGACGTCAGCCTCTTTGGCGTCGATCGGGTCCGCGACCTCGCCCGCTGGCCCCTGACGGCCCAGCTTCCGCCGGCCGCCCGCCCCTTCGACCCGGCTGCGACCTGGACCCTCGTCGCCGCCGGCGACATCCTCCTCGATCGGGGCGTGGCGAAGACGGTGAAGGTCGACGGCCGGGGGATCGACTTTCCCTTCGACGGCGGGACGGCGACGATCACCTCCCGGTACTGCTGCAGCGCCTTCGGCTGGAAGCTGCCGCGGACGAAGCGGACGGGCGAGGCGGGGGCCGTCCGCCACCTCCTGACGGGCGCCGACCTCGCCCTGGCGAACTTCGAGAACCCGGCCCCCGATCGCTTCCGCTACCACACCTCGGGGACCGTCTTCTCTGCCGACCCCGCCCTCATCGAAGGCCTGGCTCGGGCCGGCATCGACTACGTCTCCCTCGGCAACAACCACATCGGCGACGCCGGTCGGGCCGGGATCATTCAGACGCGCCGGAACCTCGACCGCTGGGGGATCGCCTCCTCCGGAGCCGGGGCGAACCTCGCCGAGGCCCACGCTCCGGCCTGGCTCGAGGCAGGGGGACTCCGGATCGCCGTGCTCGGCTACGACACGATCGCGAAGTACTACGCCGCCACGGAGGACCGACCGGGCTCGTCCCAACTGACGGCGGCCGCCGCCCGCTCCGACGTCGCTGCCGCCCGTCGGGCCGGCGCCGACCTCGTCGTCGTCTACCCCCACTGGGGCGTCGAGTATCGAGCGACGCCGACCGCGGCCCAGCGCCGCCTCGCCCACGCCCTCATCGATGCCGGCGCCGACCTCGTCATCGGCAACCACGCCCACTGGGCGGCGGCGATGGAGGTCTACGAAGGCAAGCCGATCTGGTACGCCCTCGGCAACTTCGTCTTCGACCAGACTTGGAGCGAGCCGACGATGGAGGGGGTCCTCCTCGAGCTGACCTTCTCGGGCCGGGACCTCGTCCAGGCTCGTCTCCATCCCTACGTCATCCTCGACCGGGCCCAGCCGAACTTTATGGACCCGGCCGGCTCGGGCGCCGTCGTCCTCCGCCAGGTCTTCGAGGCCTCGAAGGGCCTCCTGCCCTGGTGAGGGGTTGGCCAGCCCGATCGCCGAGGGTCGCTCAGCCGAGACCCGCGAAGAGGTCGTCCTCGGGGGGCGTCGTCGGGACCCGCGAGGCGCGGAGGACGAAGGCCTCGTAGGGCCACGCCTCCCGCCAGCCGTCGAGGCCGATGGCGAGGAAGGGGTTGTCGGGGCCGATCTGGGTGACGTGGCGAAGGAGGGCTCGGTATTTCCGCTCGAGGACGGGGGAGATGTCGACCCGCGTCGTGATCGCCTCGTCGGGGACGAGGACTCGGGCCAGGAAGGCCTCGTGCTCGGCGAGCTGCTCGGGCGTCGCGTCCTCGGGCGGCTGCCACCAGGGCCGGATCCCGCGCTCGGCGAGCCGGTCGGCCATGATCGAGCGGACGGAGGCGGGGATCGCCTGCTGGTAGAGCTTCGCCGGCACCCAGGGGGCGAGGCCACCGTCGGCTGCAGCAGGTCCGGTGCCGCCGTGCTCGGGCGCGAGCTGGTCGGGGTACCAGCTCGGATCCCCCGCTCGCTCGAAGGCGAGGACAGCGACCTGGTGGCTCCGGATGTGGTCGGGGTGGCCGTAGCCGCCGAACTCGTCGTAGGTCGTCATGACGTCGGGCCGCTCGCGCCGGACGAGCCAGACGAGCCGCCGGGCGGCCTCGTCGAGGTTCGCCTGCCAGAAGGAGCGTGGGTCGAGGTTTCCGGGCCGGCCCATCATGTCCGAGTCGCGATAGCCGAGGTTCTCCCAGTCGGTGACGCCGAGCTCGGCCATGGCATCCTCGAGCTCGCCCATCCGGATCTCCCCGAGCCGACGGCGGTTCGAGGGCGTGTCGAGCTCGGGCTGGACGATCTCGCCGAGCTCACCCCGGGTGCAGGTGACGAGGACGACCCGGTGGCCCTCGGCGACGGCCTTCGCCATGACCCCACCGGTGCCGATCGTCTCGTCGTCGGGGTGGGCGTGGACGGTCATGAGGGTGAACTGGCGGCGCTCCATGGGCCGCGATCGTAGCGTCTCCGGGCGGAGGCCAGACCGCCCGGCCGGAGTGGACCGAGGACGGCTACGATGGGGCGAGTGGCAGCGATCTCGTCCGCTCCTCGCCCCGAGCCCCTCGCGGTCCCACCCGGGCCACTCACCGGCGTCCTCGTCGCCGACTGCTCGACGGTCCTCGCCGGTCCCTTCTGCACGATGCTCCTCGCCGACCTCGGAGCCGAGGTCGTCAAGGTCGAACCGCCCGAAGGCGACGGCACCCGGGGCTGGGGGCCGCCGTGGGTCGGCGACGAGGCAGCCGGGACCCGGACCGCCGCCTACTACCTCGCCGTCAACCGGAACAAGCGCTCGATCCGTCTCGACCTGAAGCGGCCGGCCGGGGCGGAGGTCCTCCGCCGGCTCCTCACCCGGGCCGACGTCCTCGTCGAGAACTTCCGGCCCGGCGGCCTCGCCCGCCTCGGCTTCGACGAGGCGACCCTCGAGGCCCTCAACCCCCGCCTCATCCACCTCGCCATCTCCGGGTTCGGCCCGACCGGCCCCGATGCCGATCGGCCCGGCTACGACTTCGTCGTCCAGGCGATGGCCGGGCTCATGTCGATCACCGGCTTCCCCGACGCCGAAGGGGGGAGGCCGACGAAGGTCGGGGTAGCCGTCGCCGACGTCGTGAGTGGGCTCTTCGGGGCCGTCGCCGTCCTCGCCGCCCTCGCCGGCCGGGACCGGCCAGGGGGCGTGGCGGGCGGCCGTGGCCAGCGGATCGACGTCTCCCTCTTCGCCTCGACCCTCGCCCTTCTCGTCAACCAGGCCCAGAACGCCTTCGTCACGGGCAGCTCGCCGGCTCGCCAGGGCAACGCCCACCCGAACATCGTCCCCTACGAGAGCTTCGCCACCGTCGACGGCGAGATCGCCCTCGCCGTCGGCTCCGAACGCCAGTGGCGACGGTTCTGCGAGGCGATCGGGCGGCCCGATCTCGCCGACGACCCTCGCTTCCGAACGAACGGCGACCGGGTCCGGAACCGAAGCCTCCTCCGGCCGATCATCGCCGAGCGCCTTCGGGAGGCGTCGACGGCCGAGTGGCTCGCCCGCTTCGACGCCGCCGAGGTGCCGGCCGGACCGATCAACGACGTCCTCGCTGCCTTCGACTCACCCCAGGCCCGGGCCCGCCGCCTCCGGCGCGCGATCGACCACCCGAGGCTCGGGCGGATCGATCAGGTCGCCCCACCCTTCGAGCTGAGCCGGACCCCGGCCTCGATCCGCCGCCCGCCACCGCTCCTCGGCGAGGATGGCGAGGCGGTCCTCGGGGAGCTCGGCTACTCGGCCGAGGAGATCGCCGCCCTCATGAGAGAAGGCGTCGTCGGGGTGGGCGAGCGCTGGTAGACTCGGCCCGAGTCGAGCCTCGAAGGAACGACGAATTCGAGTCCGACGGCGGTCGGCGTCCGACGCGCCCGTCGGGCTCGGGGCAGGCTCGACGGCTCGATGCCATCGTCCCGACACCAAAGGAGCGAGCATGGCCGACAACCGCGAGCGATGGGCCCTCATCCTCGGCGCCTCCTCGGGCATGGGCGAGGCGACGGCGATCGCCCTCGCCCGGGCCGGCTACCGGATCTGCGGGATCCACCTCGACTTCCGGGCCGCCCTCGCCCACGTCGAGGAGATCAAGGCCCAGATCGAGGCGGCCGGCTCGGAAGCCCTCTACCTGAACATGAATGCCGCCGACGACGAGAAGCGGGCGGCGGCGATCGAGACCCTGCGGGCCCGCTTCGAGGAGCGTCGGCAGGCCGGCGTCGAGCCTTATGTCCGGGTGCTCATGCACTCCCTCGCCTTCGGCTCCCTCGCCCCCTTCATCGCCGACGATCGCCGCCAGGAGGCGAGCCGGAAGCAGTTCGAGATGACCCTCGACGTCATGGCGAACAGCCTCGTCTACTGGGTCCGCGACTGCTACCACGCCGGGCTCCTCCAGGAGGGCTCCCGGGTCTTCGCGATGACCTCGGAGGGCTCCGTCCGGGTCACCCCAACCTACGGCGTCGTCAGCGCCGCGAAGGCGGCCCTCGAGTCCCACGTCCGCCAGCTGGCCATGGAGCTCGCCCGGCGACGGAGCGGGATCACTGTCAATGCCATCCGGGCCGGCGTGACCGTCACCCCCGCCCTCCTGAAGATCCCCGAGCACGCGGAGATCATCGCCGCCGCCCAGCGCCGCAACCCGACGGGTCGGCTGACGACGACGGCCGACGTCGCGGCGGCGATCGTCGCCCTGGCCGGAGAGGGAACGGACTTCATCAATGGCGAGATCATCGGCGTCGACGGGGGCGAGTTCATCACCGCCTCCTGAGTCGCTCCTTCACCGACCGGCGACGAGGCCGAGGCCGTGAGCGGTCGCGTCGTCGTCGTCGGTTCGGTCAACGTCGACCTCGTCATCCGGGCCGAGCGCCTCCCCGGCCCGGGCGAGACGGTGACGGGCGGGGTCTTCGAGCGTCACCACGGTGGCAAGGGCGGCAATCAGGCCGTCGCTGCGGCCCGCCTCGGCCGGACAACCCTCTTCGTTGGTGCCGTCGGGAACGACGACTTCGGCGAGGACGCCCGGGCCGCCCTCGCCGCCGAGCGGATCGACGTCTCGCGGCTCCTCTCGATCCCCGAGGAGGCGACCGGGGTCGCCCTCATCATGGTCGACGCTCGAGGGGAGAACCTCATCGCCGTCGCCTCGGGGGCGAACGCCGGCCTCGAGCCGGCCATGGTCGCCGAGGCCCTCGGCCGGCTCGGGTCGCTCGCCGGCGACGTCGTCCTCGTCTGCCATGAGATCCCGACCGAAACGGTCCGGGCCGCCCTCCGCGAGGGCCGGGCGGCGGGCGCGACGACGGTCTTCAACCCGGCCCCAGCGGCCGGGCTCGACCGCTCGACCCTCGGCCTGGCGGACGTCGTCACCCCGAACCGGACGGAGCTCGCCATGCTCCTTGCCGCCATCGACGGGCGCGCCGGGGCGGCCGGAGCGGAGGCTTCCTGGTCGGAGGCGGTCGTCGTCGACCCGGAAGCCGGGGCCCGGCGCCTCCTCGAGGCCGGGCCCGACGGGCCGGGGGTCGGGCGGGCTGTCATCGTCACCCTCGGCCGCGAGGGGGCCCTCCTCGTTGCTCGGGACGAGACCGGGGTCGTGACGAGCCTCCCCTTCCCGGCCCACCGAGTCACCTCCGTCGATTCGACGGGCGCCGGCGATGCCTTCAACGGGGCGATCGCGGCCGCCCTCGCCGAGGGTCGCTCCCTCGAGGAGGCCTGTCGCCGAGCAGTCGTGGCTGGGGCCCTGGCGACGACGCGGCCCGGGGCCCGGGAGGGGATGCCGACTCGAGCCGAGCTGGAGGCCGCCCTCGCTGGGCTTGGGGCGGAGACGGAGGCATAGGCGGGCGGAGACCCCGGTCGCGGGACGGCCGATCGGGCTGGGTCTCGAGCTGGGGGGCCGGTCCGTCGAAGCTCATCGTCGAAGCTCATCGGGAGCGGCCGAGGGCCTCGACGATCCGGTCGGTATTCCAGCGCATCATCCCTTCGTAGGAGTCGGCCGGCGGATCGCCGAGGGAGTCGGAGTAGAGGGTCGTAACGACCGGGACGCCCGTCTCGGCGGCGATCCGCTCAGCGAGAGCCGAGTTGAACTGGGCCTCGGCGAGGATCGCCCGGACGCCGGTCGTGCGAATGGTCTCGATGAGACGGGCGATCTGGGCCGCGCTCGGTTCCTGTCCGGGCGAGGGGACGATGACGTCGACGATCTCGAGGCCATAGGCGGCGGCGAAGTAGGGGAACGCCTCGTGGGAGCTGACGACGCGCCGGCTCGAGGCTGGCAGGGCGCCGATCCGCTCCCGGATCGAGGCGTCGAGCTCGGCGAGGCGGGCGTCATAGGTCGAGGCGGCGGCGGCGTAGGCCTCGGCTCCGGCCGGGTCGAGGCGCCGAAGCTCCTCGGCAATCCTGGCCGCATAGCGGCGGGCGTTGGTCACGTCGAGCCAGAGGTGGGGGTTGACGCTGCCCTCCGGTTCGCCGTCGTGACCGCCGGGAACACCATCGCCGTCAGCGTGGGTGTCGTTGGCGAGGTAGGTCGCGCCCGGGAGGTCGTTGCCGAGTTCGACGATGGGTGCCGTTGCCCCCGCATCGGCAGCTAGTCCCGTCAGCCAGTCGTCGAGGCCGAGCCCGTTGGCGACGATGAGGTCGGCCTCGGCGAGGCGTCGGGCGTCGCTCGGAGTCGGGTCGAAGGTGTGAACCTCACCCCCCTTCGGGACGAGGGCGACGACGCTGACCCGCTGGCCGCCGACCTGGGCGACGAAGTCGGCGAAGACCGTCGTCGTCGCCACGACTCGGAGGGCCCGAGCCGTGGCCGACGAGCCGCCGGAATCGAGGCCGCCGAGGCCGCAGCCGGCGACGAGGAGGGTGACGACGAGGAGGGTGACGATGCGCACCTCCCCCCACCTGGGTTGGGCAGGGCCTCCTCGGCCGGTTGCCGGAGCGATGGCCTCGCGGCTGAAATCCCATCTCATCTGGCATCCTCGTGATCGGGCCCGCCCGCCGTCTCTGGTCCGGACCCGAACGAGGAATCGGGAGGGCCGGACCGATCCTACCACAGAAGTAGACGATACTGCATCTCAATACGGTCCGCCCGACGGGACGCTGTCAGTGGCTGTTGTCGCGCCGGTAGGGGACGTCGACGACGACGGTGTGGGGACGACCGAGGAGGGCGGCTCGGAGTCGGCGCGCCGGCTGATTGTGGAGGAAGCGATCCCACCATGAGGTCGCCACGAACTCTGGGACGACGACGAAGGTGATCGGTGCCTCGCGATCGGGCGGCCAGGCGGCGTCGAGGACGTCGAGGTAGGCGAGGAGCGGGCCGACGAGGGCCCGGTAGGGACTCTCGACGACAACGAGGGGAACGCCGGGCACCTGCCGGAGCCAGCGCTCCCGGATCGCCGCGGCCTCAACCGGGTCGTCCGAGACGAGGACGGCCCGGACGTCGTCGGTGATCGAGCGGGCGACGTTCAGGGCCTGGACGACCGAGCGGTCGATCCCCCAGATTGGGACGACGGCCCGCTCCTGGCGGTGAGGTATCGGCACGGGCCGATCGGGCGCGACGGCGATCCGGGTGGCGAGGTCGTCGTACTGGCGTCGGACGAGGAGCATGAGGGCGACGAGGGCCGGGACCACGACGGCGACGAGGAGCGAGGTCGGGGCCTTCGCGACGAGGACGACGACCGCCACGAGGCCGGTCGTCACCGCCCCGAGACTGTTCGTCCCCAGCTTCGCCCGCCAGCCCGGGCCGCGGACGGCGAGCCAGTGGCGGACCATTCCGGCCTGGCTGATCGTGAAGGAGACGAAGACGCCGACCGAATAGAGGGGGATGAGGGCGTGGGTGCTGCCGTGGAAGGCGACGAGGAGGCCGACCGCGACGACGCTGAGGAGGACGATCCCGGTCGTGAAGGCGAGCCGGTCGCCCCGGAAGGAGAACTGGCGGGGCATGTAGCCGTCCCGGGCCAGGATGGCGGCCAGGCGCGGGAAGGCGTTGTAGGAGGTGTTCGCCGCCAGGAAGAGGATGAGGGCCGTCGCCGCCTGGAAGGCGTAGAAGGCGGGCGAGCCGTCGCCGAAGGCCGCGGCGGCAACCTGGCTCACGACCGTTCGCGGAGTCGGTTCGTCGATCGGGAGGATCCCCTCGACGACGGCCAGGATCGTGATCCCAAGGAAGATCATGGCGAGGAGGATCGCCATCGCCGTCAGGGTCTGGGCGGCATTCCGGGCCTCGGGCGGCTTGAAGGCCGGTACCCCGTTGGCGATCGCCTCGGTCCCGGTCAGGGCGACGCTCCCTGCGGCGAAGGCCCGAAGGACGAGGAAGAGCCCGATCGGCTGGAGGGGGTCGGGAAGGCTCCGGACGTGGGCAGAGGGCGCCGCCCCGAGGAGGAGGCGAAGGCCGCCGGCCCCGATGACGGCGAGCGCCCCGGCCACGAAGAGGTAGGTCGGCAGGGCAAAGATGTTCCCGGACTCGCGGAGGCCCCGGAGGTTGCCGAGGGCGATGATCGAGACGGCCGCGACGCCGATCGGGACCTGGAGGTCGGCGAGGTCGGGGATGGCGGAAATGACCTGCTCGACCGCGGAGGCCGTCGAGACGGCGACGGTCATGACGTAGTCGACGAGGAGGGAGGCCGCCGCGACGAGGGCGGCGAGGATCGGCAGGTTCGCCCGGGCGACGGCGTAGGCGCCGCCGCCCGACGGGTAGGCGTAGCCGATCTGGCGGTAGCTCGTCGCGACGATGGCGAGGAGGATGACGACGGCGCCGGCGACGGGCAGGGCCAGGCTGAGGGCAGCCGCGCCGCCGACGACGAGGACCCGGAGGATCTCCTCGGTCGCGTAGGCCGATGAGCTGATGGCGTCGGAGCTGAAGATGGCGAGGGCCTTCGTCTTCGAGAGCCGCTCGGTGATCTCCTCGTGGATCGAGAGGGGTCGGCCGATGAGGATCCGGCGGAGGGTCGCCAGGAACCGCTCGTGTCGGGTCCGGGGCGCCGAGGCGCTCGGTTTTGCGATGAGCTGGCCGGGGCCGGCGTAGCGGAAGAAGGCAGCGTGAGGGCGCTCGACGCGCACGCGCCGGTTGCCGGGCTTCCGCCCGGCCAGAGGGACTCGGCCGCCGATCATCGGTGCCGTCGGGCGAGGATTGCTTCCGGACCCTCGGTGCCAGCGATGCGGACGAGCTCGACGCCTTGCTCCTCGGCCCAGACCTTCAAGCGGTCGAGGAGGACAAGCGCTTCGATGACATCGGTCACGGTGACGCTCACCGCCCGGCCCGTGGCGACGAGCAGGACAGCAGCTCGTACTTCGGCTGCCTCGCGTTCGAGGTGTTCGTCGGAGGGGACATCGTCGTCGCAGGCTGGATCGCCCGCGGAGTCGTCGGATCTGCCCACACCAGGATGATCGGCCCCACCCCCAAGAGGGATGGGGGTTCGACGGCCCGGCTCGGCTCAAGAACCGCTCAAGGAATCCTCGGTGGTCCGCCGCTCCCCATCGTCGGCGACGCCCGATGGCCGGCGCCGGTGCCCAGGTCGGCCCTGAGGGCGCCCAAAGGGACCTCGTCAGCGGCCCCGGATCCGATAGCCGACGCCGGGCTCGGCGACGATGAGATCGCGGAGGGTGCCCTCCGGGTCGGCGGCGGCGAGCTTGCGGCGGATCTGGCTGACGTAGACGTGGACGTAGTGGGCCTCCGCGGCGTAGGCCGTTCCCCAGACGGCCCGGAGGAGCCGGGCGTGGGTGACGACCCGGCCGGCGTGGGCGAGGAGGACCTTCAGGACCTCGTACTCGCGCGGTGTCAGGGGGACGGACCGATCGGCGACTCGGACCGTCCGCTCGCTCGGGTCGAGCTCGAGACTCCCGAGCCGCACGACCCCGTCCGGGTCTGCGGCCGGTCCAGCCGCCCGACGGAGGAGGGCCCTGATCCGAGCCAGGAGCTCACCCGGGCTAAAGGGCTTCGTGACGTAGTCGTCCGCGCCACGCTCGAGGGCGGTCACCTTCTCGTCCTCTCGTTCGCGCGCCGAGATGACGAGAATCGGCGTCGCCGCCTCGCGCCGCCACCGGGCGATGAGGGTTTGACCATCGCGGTCGGGCAGGCCGAGGTCGAGGAGGATGAGGTCGGGCCGCCCCGCGAGCCAAGCCGTCATGGCCGTCGCCGCGTCCTTCGCCTCGATGACTCGATGGCCACGCGCCCGGAGGAGGGCGACGAGCTGGCGGCGGGTCGCGTCGTCGTCCTCGACGAGGAGGAGGCGGGCACCTCCGGGAGGCGGCTCGTTCGGCGTCATCGACGGGTTCCCGGCTCCACCGCGGTCTCCTCACCGCCCGCTGGGGCGAGGGGCAGGTCGATGTCGAGGGCGAGTCCGCCGAGGCTGCTCCGGCGGGCTGCGACGCGACCCCCCATGGCGACGACGAAGCCCTTCACGATCGCCAGCCCGAGACCGGCTCCGGATCGATGCCGGCCTCGGCTCGATCGGGCCGGGAGGTAGAAGCGATCGAAGAGCCGGGGGAGTTCGGCCTCGCTCGCTCCCGGGCCGGCGTCCTCGACGGAGAGCCGGACGAAGCCGTCGCTGGCTCGGGCGGAGATGCGGACGGTAGCCCCCGGCGCGTGGCGGGCGCAGTTCTCGAGGACGTTGGCCAGGACCTGGTCGAGGAGGAGGTCGTCGACGAAGACCGGCGGCAGCTCATCAGGGATCTCGAGCCTGACGCTCGTCGCCCCCAGTCGCGTCGCGTTCCTGGCCAGGCTGTCGGCAACCACGTCGGCGAGGACTCGCGGCTCCGAGTGCGGCCGGAGGGTCCCGGCCTCGATCCGGCTGAGGTCGAGGAGGTTCGTGACGAGTCGGTCGAGGCGCTCGACGTGGGTCTCGATTTCGGCCGCAGCCTCGGCCCGCTCGGTCGGCTCGATCGTCGCCGTTGGGTCGGCTAGTCGACCGGCTGCGGTCCGAATCGCCGTCAGCGGGGTTCGCAGGTCGTGGGAGACGGCATCGAGGAGGGCCGTCTTCGCGGCATCACTCCGGCGCGCGATCTCGGCGTCGACCCTCTCGCGGATGAGTCGATCGCGCTCGACGGCGGCAGCGATCCCGTCGGCGACGCCGGCCAAGAGACGCGTCTCCTCGAGACTCGGTCGGCCCCGTGCCGGCCAGGTGACCCAGAGCCCGCCGAGTAGCCGGCCCGAAGACTCGATGAGGATCCGGTGGATCCGGAGGCGGCCGCTCTCGACGCTTCGATGTCGGGCGAGGTCGGGCGGCGACGGCCGGCGGACCTGCGTCCAGCGCTCGGAGGAACCGCTCCGCTGGAGGACGAGGTAGCCGGAGCTCGGCAGCTCGCTCGCTGCCTCGGTCTCGGTGACGATCGCCTCCGACCCGCCCGGACCGACGAGGGTGATCCAGACCCGGTCGAGGCCGAGCTCCCGTTTCAAGAGCTCGGTGATCGCCCGCAGGGTCTCGGGGAGAGGGCCGCCGGCGACGAGGGTGCGGGTAGCCGCGGCCAAGGTCCGAGCCTCCCGTTCCCGCCTCGCTGCCGTCTCGGCCCGACTTCGCTGGGTCCCGGCGAGCTGACCAACGACCGACCCCACGCCGAGCAGGAGGAGGAGGGTCAGCCAGTCGGCCGTCTCATGGACGAGGAGCGTAAATCGAGGTTCCGTGAAGAGGAGGTTGTAGGCCGCGACGGCGACGGCGGCGCTCGCCACCCCGGCCGCAGGTCCGGCGGCGACGGCACTGATGACGACCGCGACGAGGTAGACCGTCGAGGCGTTCTCGATGTCCGTCAGCTGCTCGAGGAGGATGACGACCGGGGTGACGACGACGACGCTCCCGAGGGCCACCCCGAGGACGATCGGGACACGGCGGAGGCTGGCGGCCATGGCGGCCTCAGCGGCCCGGCTCGGCCGATCCCCGTTCGTCGCCCGGCGACCCAGCCGGGACGGGTGCCCGTTCTGCCCGGTGGCTCGGAACCCGTGCCCCGTCGCGTCCGTCTCGGGCCGGTCCTCCCGCCAGGGGTTCGGGGGCGGGCGATCCAGCTCGTCTCCGGGTGAGACGGCCTGCCAGCCCCGTCCGAGAGCCGAGGCCGAGGACGACGAGGAAGAGGGCGGTCTGGAGGAGGACGATCGTCGCCCCGCTCGCCACGTCGAGCCAGTAGGAGAGGTAGAGCCCGCCCAAGGCCGAGCCGATCCCGATGGCGGCGGCGAGGCCCATGAGCCGGGTGAAGCGGACCGTGATGAGCTGGGCTGCCGCGGCCGGCGTCACGAGCATGGCGACGACGAGGATGATCCCGACCGCCTGGAGGCTGACGACGATGGCGAGGGCGACGAGGGCGAGGAAGACGTACTCGAGCCGCCCGACCGGGATCCCCGAGGCCGCCGCCCCGAGGGGGTCGAAGGTCGCGTAGAGGAGCTCCTTCCAGAGAATGGCGACGGTCCCAAGGACGATCGCCGCCAGGACGGCGAGGTTGACGAGCTCGGACGGCCCGATGGCGAGGACGTTCCCAAAGAGGAAGCCGAAGAGGTCGGCGACGTAGCCCCGGAGGGTGCTGAAGAGGAAGACCCCGAGGGCGAAGGTCCCGGCGAAGAGGACGCCGATCGCCGTGTCCTGGCGGATCCGCGCCCGCCGGCTGACGAAGCCGATGGCGAGGGCCGTCGCGACCGCCGCGACCCCGGCCCCGACGAGGTAGGACCCCTTGAGGATGTAGGCGACGACGACGCCGGGGAAGCCGGCGTGGGCGATGGCGTCACCGATGAAGGCGATGCCCCGGAGGACGACGTAGGTCCCGACGACGGCACAGACGAGCCCGACGAGGGTCGAGGCGAGGAGGGCCCGGACGAAGAAGTCGAAGCGGAGGGGGTCGATGAGGGCTTCGATCATCGTCCGCTCCGGCCGCCGACGCCCTCATGGAAGTGGGCCTCCCCCGGGGCCGCCTCGTCGTGGTGGTGGGCGTCGTCGAGGACGGCGGCGCGGCCCTCGAGGACGAGGAGGTGGCCGCCGTAGGTTCGAGCCAGGACCTCGGGGTCGAGGATGAGGGAGGCAGGACCATGGGCGATGACGGTCCGGTTGATGGCAAGGACCCGCTGGAAGCGACCGGCCGCGCAGGCGAGGTCGTGGGTCGTGGCGATGACCGTCTTGCCTCGTCGGGCCTCGGCCTCGAGGAGGTCCATGAGGTCCTCCTGGGTCGTGGCGTCGATCCCGGTCACGGGCTCGTCGAGGAGGAAGAGGTCCGGCTCGGCGGCAAGGGCCCGGGCGAGGAAGACCCGCCGCCGCTGGCCGCCCGAGAGCTGCCCGATCTGGACCCCGATCCGGTCGGCCATGCCGACGAGCTCGAGGGCGGCGGCGACGGCCCGTCGGTCGGCCGGACCCGGACGGCGGGCGACGCCGAGTCGGGGGTAGCGTCCCATCATGACGACGTCGCCGACGGTGACCGGGAACTGCCAGTCGACGAGCTCGGCCTGAGGGACATAGGCGACCCGCCGTGCCTCTCGACCGGGCGGGGCCCCGAGGACTTCGATTCGTCCGCTCCATGGTTCGAGGAGGCCGGCCAGGAGCTTGAGGAGCGTGCTCTTGCCGGCCCCGTTCGGGCCGACGACGGCGAGGAGGGTGCCCGGCTCGACGGCAAGGCTGAGGTGCTCGAGGGCCGGTCGATCCCGATAGCCGACGGTGACGTCGGAGAGCCAGACGTCGGCGTGAGCCCGGGCGTGACTCGGGTCGATGTGCTCGTGGACGGGCAGGCTCGACGGTCGGGCCGGGGTCGTCGGATGGGCGCGATGCATCGCCATCAGGCGCCGACGGCGGCGATCCTGGACGACCGGACCCGGGCGTCCCGGTTCGCCCGTCGACGGCAGACCGGGCAGGTGCCGTAGAGCTCGATCCGGTGCGAATCGATCGCGTAGCCGGTCAGGCGCTCCACCTCGGCGAGGACCTCGCTCAAGCGCCCGTCGACGACCTCCCGGGTTCGACCGCACGACGCGCAGATGACGTGGTGGTGGTGGTCCTCGGGTCGGCAGACGACGTAGGCGTGCTCGCCGCTCGGCAGGTCGACCCGTTCGACGGCCCCGATGGCGGCGAGAGCCTCGAGGGTCCGGAAGACCGTTGCGCGCCCGACTCGGAGTCGGCGGGCAGCGGCGTCAGCGACGAGGTCGGCAGCGGTGAAGTGACCGTCCTGGGCGGCGACGAGGGCAGCGACCGTTCGCCGGGGACCGGTCATCCGGAGCCCGGCGGTCGAGAGCGCTTCGAGGATGGGACCGACGTCCACGGCCCCAGGATAGCACCGCCGGTCGCAATCGATACTCGGTCTCGTCTGGCCTCCGCCTGGGCGGGCCGAGCGGGTCGAAGGGCCGAGCGGTCGCGGAGGAGCAATGGCGGATGACCTGCTTGACCGCTGGGACGATCTCCTCCCCGGGGCGGCGACGGAGCGGCCCCCAAAAGGGTGGAGGGTGAGGACGAACGGCCCCTTCAGCAGGGACGTCCGGACCGACGCTCGGGGGCGGCCATCGCTACCATCGGCTCTGCCCGGAAAGGAGGTATGAGTGACGACTTCGCGCTCCGGCCGTGGCCCGGTCGGTCCGACCCGCCGAGAGCGGCGGGCCGCCGAGCGGCTGGAACGACGGTCGGCCCGTCGACCGGCGTCGTCCCGCTCACCGTGGAGCTCCCCGGCCCTCCTGGCCACTCTTGGTGCCGTCGTCGTCGGCCTCGCCCTCATCGGTCTCGCCGTCCTGAGCGGGGGGTCACCCTCGGGGACCGACGACCTCAACCCACCGGCGAACCCGCTCCCGAGCGGGCTCGTCGTGGACGGGGCGACGCTGGGCCCTGTCGACGCTCCGGTCACGATCGAGGTCTGGGCCGACTTCCAGTGTCCCGCCTGCGGCCACTTCGCCCGGGAGACCGAGCCGCAGCTCATCCGGACCTTCGTCGCCGCCGGTCAGGTCCGGCTCGTCCACCGCGACTTTGCCTTCCTCGGCCGCGGTCGCTCTTACGACGAGTCGGTGGAGGCGGCCGCAGCTGCCCGCTGCGCCGCCCGCCAGGGCCGCTTCTGGGAGTACGAGGCCTGGCTCTTTGCGAACCAGCAAGGGGAGAACGAGGGCGCCTTCCGCCGCGACCGGCTCGCCGCCATCGCCGGGAGGATCGGGCTCGACGAGGCGACCTGGACGAGCTGCCTCGATGAGGGCACCGAACAGGCGGCGGTCCGGGCCGAGACCGAGCAGGGAGCCGCGGCCGGGATCACCTCGACGCCGACCATCGTCGTCAACGGCGCACCCTTCGTCGGTGCCCTCCCCTACGAGCAACTGGCAACGATGATCCGGGGGCTCCTCCCGGCCTCTCCCAGTCCGAGCGGACCGTCGCCGTCGCCGTGAACGTCCTCATCGGCGCCCGGGTCCCGGCCCGGCGACTCCTCGGCGTCCATCCGGGCCTCATCCTCGCCGTCCTCGACACGATCGGCCTCGCCATCGCCGCCTACCTCTCGATCGTCGAGCTCGGCGGCGGCGTCCCCGTCTGCGGCCCCCTCGCTGGCTGCGAGACCGTCGCCCTGAGCCCCTACAGCCGGATCGCCGGCATCCCGGTCGCCGTCTTCGGCGTCGGCCTCTCCCTCGTCCTCCTCTCCCTCGCCCTCGCCTGGCTCCGGACCGACGGCTACCGGCTCCTCCTCGCCCACTACGGGCTCTCCCTTGCCGGCGTCCTCTTCGAGATCTACTTCCTCTACCTCCAGGTCTTCGTCATCCGGGCCGTCTGTGTCTGGTGCACGACCTACGGGGCGTCCCTCGTCGCCCGCTTCGTCATCGCCCTCGTCGTCTGGCTCCGACAGCCCCGGAGCGGGGGCGTCTGAGCCGTCGTCGCTGCGGGTGATGACCCGGTCACTCGCCGGCCGGGCCGTCGATCGCCGCCTCAGCGTGGCCGGCATCGGGCTGGCCATCGGCTATCTCCTCGCGGCCGGCCTCTCGCTCCTCCTGCCGGAGGAGGGGCGACGTGGCCTCTGGCTCCCGCTCCACCTCGCCTTCCTCGGCGGTGGCGGGGTGGCGATCGTCGCGGTCCTGCCCTTCTTCGCCGCGTCTCTGTCGGCCGTCCAGCCGGCGCCTCCGGGGCTCCGTCGAGCCGGAATCGCCCTCACTGCCCTCGGAGCGGCCGCGGTGAGCGGCGGTGCGGCGGGCGGGAGCCCGGGAGTCGCTCTCGTCGGTGGCCTCGGGGTCCTGGCCGGCATCGGGGCGACGGCGGTCGCCCTCCTCGGGGTGGTGCGGGCCCTCCCGTCGGGCCGGGCGAGCGATCGGGCGAGGGTGGCCTGGGCGGCGAGCCTCGCCGGCCTCGCTGCCCTCGCCTGCCTCGCTCTCGGTGGGCTCCTGGCGATCCTCTTCCTGGCTGGGTCGCCGGCCATGCTGGGTCTCTGGCCAACGGCCCGGATCGCCCACGCCTGGTTCAACCTCTTTGGTTTCGTTGGCCTCGTCGTCGTCTCGACCCTCCTCCACCTCCTGCCGACGGTCTTCGGGACCCGGGTCGGGAGCCGCGGGACGGGGCTCGGGGCGGTCGTTGCCCTCGGCCTCGGCGCGGTCGTCGGGGGCGGCGGGTTCCTCGTCCGCTCCGATGCTTTGGTTCGTCTTGGTGCCCTCTCGCTCCTGACGGCCGCGGTCCTCCTGAGCGCCGAGACGGTCCGGGTCTGGCGGGCTCGAGGCCGCTGGACGACGGACGCCGGCTGGCACCGCTTCGCCATCGGCTCCCTCCTCGGCGGGGTCGCCTGGTTCGTCGTCGCCCTCGTCGCCGAGGCGGCCCGAACCCTCGCCCACGGAGCGAGTCCGGCGGCGTGGGAGCTCGCCGGGATCGTCGCCCCCCTTGCCGGCTGGCTCGGCTCGACGCTCCTCGGTGCGGCGAGCCATCTCGTGCCGTCGATCGGCCCCGGCGGCCCGAGCCAGCACGCCGCGGCCCGACGCCTCCTCGGAACCTGGGCGATTCCTCGGCTCCTCGGCTTCCACGGCGGGCTCCTCCTCGTCAGCCTCGGCGGATGGGTCGAAGGGGCGGCTGAGCTCGGCGGGATCGGCTCCTTCGGTCAGCCCCTCGGGGCCGTCGGCCTCGCTGGCTTCGTCAGCTCGGCCGGGGTGTCGGCGGTCCTCCTCGGGCGCGCTGTCCTCCTCGGCTGGCGGTCTCCCTCGGGCGACGCAGCGCCCCCGAGCGGGCCGCCCTCCGAGAGCGGGCCGCCCTCCGGGAGCGGGTCGTCCTCCGCGGTTCGACGTCCGCCCGCGAGCGTGGACGACTGAGCCGACCGGGGAGGCCGTCGGCGCCCCAAAGCCCCGGCCCGGACAGGGGGAGCGGGACAGCGGGTTCAGCCTTCTCCCACCCGGCCGACGGACGGTGGCGCCTGTCGTCTCCTCAGGCGATGACGACGGAAGACGACAGGGCGGGCCCGGCGATCCCTCGCCGGACCCGCCCCGGGGATCCCGAACCGCGGGAGGCCTAGTTCGTCGGATCCCCGTCGCCGGCCTGGACGAGGCCGAGGGCGCCCCGACCGACGAAGTTGAAGGCGTGGGTGACGAAGGGGTAGAGCCCGTCCTCGGCGGTCGTGAACTCGACGATCGCGCCCTGGGCCGGGGCGAGGTCGACGGCCTGGGAGCCCCAGTTGCCGGGGTTGCCGCGGGCGAGGACGACCCCCTCCTTGATGACGGTGTCGAAGATCGTCCCGACGACGTGGAAGGCGCTGTCGACCGAGGGTCCAGCGTCGAGGACGAACATCCGGACCCGCTTGCCGGTGTCGACGAGGAGGGGGTGGTCCTTGTACTGGTTCGCGACCCCGTTGAAGACGACGAAGTCGGGGGCGGGTGCGGCGGCGCTCGCCTTGAGGTAGTCGACGGGCTGGCCCTGGGGGCCCAGGTACCACTCGCTCTGGACGATGGCGAACTCGTGGTCGACCTTCGGCAGCCCCTCCTTCGGTTCGACGATGACCATCCCGAACATGCCGTTCGCGATGTGGTGGAGGGCCGGGGCGGTCCCGCAGTGGTACATCCAGACCCCGGCGTACTCGGCCTTCCACTCGTAGAGGAGCTCCTCGCCCGGGTTGATCGACCGCATCTCGTCGTTCCAGGCGACCTGGCTGGCGTGGAAGTCGACGCTGTGGGGGAGCTTGTTCGTGGCCGGGTTCTTCAGGTGGACCCGGATCGTGTCGCCGACCTTGACCCGGATCGTCGGCCCGGGCACGGTCCCGCCGAAGGTCCAGACGCCGACGACGTAGCCCGGGGCGACGGTCATCTCCTTCTCCTCGATGACGAGGTCGATGTCGTGGACGTCGCCAGGGAGGAGGGCGGGCGCCTTCGCGTCGTAGAGTTCGTAGGGCGGGGCGTTCGGGTCGGCCGGGACCTCGATGGCCGGGGCGGGACCGCCGTGATCCCCGGAACCGGAGCTGCCCGAACCGGTGGAGCCGCCGGCCGTCCCGGCGACCTCGACCTTCCCCTCCATGCCCGCCTGGGCGTGGCCCGGGATGTCGCAGAGGAAGGTCGTCCCGCCAGCCGGGATGTCGACGGTGCCCGTCGCCGTCTGGCCGGCCTGGGCCTCGATCTTCGTCCCGTCGGCGAAGACGACGTTGTGAACGATGGAGCCGGTGTTCTTGAGGACGACCTCGTAGCGGCCCGGCGCAGGGACGGTGAGCGTCGTCGGCCGGAAACCGAGGTCGAAGCTCTCGATCTCGAGACGGCCGGCGACGGCGGCCGGGCTCGCGCCCGGACTCGGACTCGTCGCTGCAGGCGCGCCTCCGCCCGGCTGGGCGGGTGGGTACGTCCAGGTCGGGGCGCTCCCCGTCGTGCAGCCGGCCAGGACGAGGGTGGTCGCCACGACGACGGCGAGGATGGTGCGGGACGGGGTGACGGATCTCATCTCGGTCTGCACAGCTCGGCCTCCAAATCGCGTATCGCGTTGGTACACGTTTTGTACCGAAGGGAGCGCCGGGGCGACCCGGGCCGGATGGCCCAATTCGACGATGACGAAGGGCCAGTGACCGTACGGCGGAGGGGCTGGCCGATCTCAGGCGAGCTCCTGGGGCGGGCCCGGCGCGTGCCGACCGCCTCGGCGGCTAGGGTGTCGGGGTCGCCAGACCGGCGAGGGCGAGGAGGACCGCCAGGCGGGCGTCGAGTTCGGGGAGCCGGGCCAGGCTCGCCTGGAGAGCTTCGACCGTCGCCCGATAGGCGGGAGCGTTCCTGATCGAGTTGGCGAGACCGGTCCGAGCCACCGAGCGAAGCTCGTCGTAGAAGGCCCGGAGGTCGCCGGCGAGGGTCGTCGCCCGGGACCAGGTGGCAAGGCGAGCGAGCTGATCGGACCCCGCGGTCGCTTCGACGGCGACGAGGCGGATGGCGTCAGCGGCGGCGGCCGGATCGAAGCTCGCCGCCGCCAGGGCGTCGTTCAGGGCCGCCTGCCCGACGGCGAGGCGCTCGTTCGCCGTCGCGATCCCGCGAAGGGCCGAGCGGGCCACGGCGGGGACCGTCGCCGGGTTCGTCGGGGCGAGCGAGCTCGCCGGGGCCGGCGTCGCCTCGGTCGCCGGGTTCGTCGGGTTCGCCTCGGCCGGACGCTCGTTCTCCGCGACGAGGTCGGGCAGGCCGGCCATGACCCCGGCCGTGACGATCGAACCACCGGCGAGGAGGCCGATGGCAAACCCGGCGATGATGAGGATCATCGCTCGCCGAAGCTGGACGTCGGCGAGGAAGCGCATCCCGCAGGCCGGGCAGCGCCGCGTCCCGGTCGGTAGCGGGCGATTGCAGCCGGGGCAGGGCTGGAGGCGGACCCCCGCTTCGCCGATGGCGAGGCCCGGCTCGATCGATCCGCCGTTGCCGGCACCGACCGTCACCCGACGGCCTCCGCCGATGTTCAGTGCCAGTCGCATCGCCCTCCTGGCTCCGCTGCTCCGAACCCCTCCCTCCGTCTCGTCGGTTCCGTCCGGCCGGGTGGCGGTGGCATGCCACCGACCAGCCTTCCCTCCCCCGGCTCCAGGCCAGGTGGCGGCGCGTGGTCGGTGACCCGGAAGGGGTCGGGCCGAACTCTACGCCTCGGGTCCGGCGACGGCCGTCGGCCAAAGGTCCCGGTCGACCCCGTACCGGCGTCGTCTGGCGCATACTCCAGGCATGCGACTCGAGCTCACCCGCCGGGGCGACTATGCCGTTCGGGCGATGCTCGCCCTCGCCGAACCGGGTCCCGGGGGCGTGGGTCGGAACGGCTGGCTCTCGGTCCGCCGGATCGCCGAGCGGATGTCGATCCCCCGTCGCTTCCTGCCTCAGGTCATGCGGGACCTCGCCGCGGCGGGGCTCGTCGAGGCCCAGACCGGCCGGAGCGGTGGCTATCGGCTCGCCCGACCGCCGGCGTCGATCAGCCTCCTCGATGTCATCGAGGCCGTCGAGGGCAACAGCCGACGTCAGGCCTGCGTCCTTCGTGGCGGGCCCTGCGGCCGCGACGGCTACTGCGCCGTCCACGCCGTCTTCTTCGCCGCCCAGGAGGCCCTCCTCGAGCACTTCGAGCGGACGTCCCTCGCCGAGGTCGCCGCGATCCTCCCCTCGCTCGACGGGCAGCTCGTCGTCGACCCGACGCCCGCGGCCACCCCGGCGCCGGGGGCGGGCGGTCGGAGCCTGGACTCGGTCAGTCGCCGCTCGACTCGTCGCCCGTCGAGCCGCTCGCCGGACCGCCCGTCACCTCGCCCGTCGGCCCACCCGTCGGGCCGTTCGGCGCGTATCCCGTCAGCTCGACGTAGGCCAGCCCGCTGAGGGGGCGCCCGCCCCGACTCGCCCGGACGATCTGGGAGCCTTCCCAGTAGATGACCCCCGTCGTCGCCCGGGTATCGAGCTCCTGGTCGGCGACCGTCGGCTGGAGCTCGAGGGTCAGCCCCTCGCGGGGGAGCTCGATCCGCCAGCCGGCCGGATAGCGGGCGCCGCTCCGGGGACTCGTCCAGGTCCCGAGCGCCGTCACCGTGAAGGCCGAGTCGGGGAGATGGCGGCTCGTCCCGTCGGGGTCGACGAGGGTCCCGTAGGCGAGGGCGAGCCGACCGTCCGGCGACCGGACGAGGGAGAGGGTGAGGTCGGTCCCGTCCTCGAGGTTGACGGCGAACCAGTCCCAGCCGCCGCCGACGGCGATGAAGTCGCCCCACTGATGGTCGAACCAGGCGAGGCCGCTCACGGCGAGGGGTGATTCCCCGAGATCGAGGCTCCCTCGGACGGCAAGCCGGGTCCGCGAGTAGTAGTAGGAGCCGCCGGCGGGCCCGAAGTCGACCCAGCCGTCGCCGTCGTGGAGGACGGGTGGCCGGGTCGCGGCGAGGCCGAGCTCGAGGCGCAGGCCGCCCGGTAGCCCGGCCGCCATCGCCTCGCTGTCGGTCAGGACGGCCCGGAGGAGGTCGCGACCGTCGGCCCCGGCCATGACCCAGGGCTCTGGCGGCGAGGAGGCGCCTGACAGCCGGGGGTCGAAGCCGCTGACGGCGAGGGCGAAGCCGCTCGGCTCGCCCGAAGGCTCCCGCGGCGAGCGATCGACCTGGGGGCCGAGCTCGCTTCGTTGGGCGACATGGAAGGTCCCCTTCGTCTCGTTCGTCAGGGCGAGGTGGCTGGCCCAGCTGACGGGGAGACTGCCGCGCTCGGCCCGGAAGACGACGAACTCGAAGCCGAACCGTTCGCCCGCGGGGCCGAAGAGGTGGCCGGTGTAGTACCACCACTCGGTCAGCCGGTCGTGGGGACCGTCGTCGCGGGGCAGGACGATCGGGCGTGGGTCCGGCGGTCTCGACGGCGCGGGGGTCGGGGACGCCGGGGAAGCCCTCGGGGCAGGCGGGTTGGCGAGGATCGGACCGGAGCAGGCGGCAAGGAAGAGCGTCGCAGCGGCCGCGGCGACGAGGGCGTGGGGGGTCTTGCGATCGGGCCTCATCGGAGCCGGGCCTCCAGGTCGGCCTCGGAGGTCGGCAGGCGGCTTGCCACGAGCCGCTCGAGCCAGCCCGGCAGCCACCAGTTCCAGCGGCCGAGGAGTCGCATCGTCGCCGGCACGAAGAGGGCGCGGACGACGGTCGCGTCGAGGGCGACGGCGAGAGCGATCCCGAGCCCGAGGGCCTTGATGAGGACGATGTCGGCGAAGGTGAAGGACCCGGCGACGAGGACGACGATGAGGGCAGCCGAGGTGACGATCCGCCCGCTTCGCTCCAGACCCCGGGCGACGGCCTCCCGGTTGTCGGCGGTCCGGTCCCACACCTCCTTCATCCGACTGAGGAGGAAGACCTCGTAGTCCATCGACAGCCCGAAGAGGACGCAGAACATGATGACCGGGAGGGTCGTTTCGACGAAGCCGAGGGGTCGGAAGCCGAGGAGGGCGGACAGGTTCCCCTCCTGGAAGATCCAGACGAGGGCGCCGAAGGAGGCGACGATCGACAGGGTGTTCATGACCAAGGCCTTGGCCGGGAGGACGACCGAGCGGAGGAGGACGAAGAGGACGAGGTAGGTCGCCAGGACGATGAAGAGGGCGGTCCGGGGGAACTCGGCGAGGATCCCGGCCACGACGTCTTCGACGTCGGCTGCCCCTCCGCCGACGAGGACGGTCACCCCGGGCGGCGGGGCGAGGGGGCCGGTCGGGGCGCGAAGATCCCGGACGAGGGCCCGCCCTTCGGCGGCATTGCTCGGGTAGGGGGTGTAGAGGGTGAAGACGGTCAGGTCGTTTCGGGTCGTGGCGGCGAGGGTATCGGCGACGGCCCGGTCGGGCGGCCCCCCGAGGGCGGCGTAGAGGAGCTGGTACTGCTCGGTCGTCAGGCGAGGGTCGATGTCGACGAGGCTCTCGACCCTCGTCACTCGCGGGTCGGCGGCGAGGCGACGGCTGTAGTCGACGAGGGCGGCGATGTTCTCGGGCTTCGTCACCGGGCCCGTCGTCCGGACGGCGAGGACGATCGGGGCGAACTCGCCCTCGCCAAAGGCAGCGGTGAGGCGGTCGAAGGCGGCCCGGCTCGGGACGCTGGGCGGGAGGATCGACGCGTCGGGGGCATTGAGCCGGACCCCGAGGAAGGGGAGGCCGAGGGCGAGGAGGACGACGAGGACGGGGAAGAAGACCGCCAGGGGTCGGTCCATGACCCAGTCGGCGAGGCGAGCCCAACGCCCTCGGCCGTCTCCGGCCGGATCGTCGACGACCCGACGGATGCTGAGGAGGTCGATCCGGGGCCCGAGGACGGCGAGGACGGCTGGCAGGAGGGTCAAGGCGGCGGCCACGGCGAGACCGACGACGATGGCTCCGGCGATGCCGACCGAGCGGAGCATCATGAAGTCGAAGGCGGCGAGGCCGAGGAGGCCGAGGAGGACGGTGAGGCCCGAGAAGAAGACGGCCCGGCCGGCCGTGGCGACGGTGATGGCGAGGGCCCGCTCGACGGCGTCGTCGGCGCCCCGGCGTCGGGCGAGCTCCTCGCGGAAGCGGCTCGTGACGAGGAGGGAGTAGTCGATACCGAGGCCGAGGCCGAGGAGGGTCGTCAGGTTGAGGACGAAGATGCTCATCGGGGTGAGGGTCGCGATGAGGTGGACGGCGCCGAGGGCGAGGACGACGGCCGAGCCGCCAACGGCGAGGGGCAGGGCGGCGGCGACGACGGAGCCGAAGACGAGGAGGAGGGCGAGGGCGGCGAGGGGGAGGGAAATGAGCTCGCTCCGTCGGAGGTCCTCTTCCGACACGAACTGGACGTCGCCGTAGAAGGCGGGACCGCCGGCCAGCCCGACCTCGAGTCCCTCCGGGTGGCGGAGACGGGCCTCGATCTCGGGCAGGGCCTGGGGTGAGTCGTCGGCGGGCAGGTCGAGGAGGACGACGTCGAAGGCCGTGCGGCCGTCGGCCGAGACCTGGCGGGGAGCGACGAGGTGGGAGCGGATGCCCCGGACGTGGGGCGCCGCGGGGAGGTCGCGAATGGCCTCGGCGGCGGCTCGCTCGAACTCGAGGCTGCCGGCTCGGAGGGTCTCGGAGTGGAAGACCACGACGACGGCCGAAGGGGGAAAGTCGAGCTCGGTCTCGAGGGTCGCCCGGGCGCGACTCGTCTCGAGCCAGTCGGCGACGAAGCCGCCGGGTCGAAGGGCGCCAGCAACTCCGGGCAGGAGGGGCGTGGCGCTGGCCAGGAGGACGAGCCAGGCCGCGATGATCGACCACCGGTGATGGTGGGCGGCGCGACCGATCCGCTCGAAGATGGTCGAAGGGGGAGCGGGGTGCATCGGGACTCATCGTAGGCGGCTGGCGCCGGGTGGGCAGGGCCGAAGGCCACTCGTCGGCCGGGCGAGGGGTCAGGAGCCGGGGTGAGGGCCGGGCACATGTGCCCGGCCGCGGCCGGCCCTCGCCGGGTCGCCCCGCGGTGCGCTGGCCCGCAGCCCGTCCTACCCGCCGGCGCCAGCGCGCGGCCGACCCTCGCCGGGTCGGTCCTCGGCGGGCCGATGTGAGAAGATCAGACGACGATGGCGGCCTCCCGTCCCGAGCCCCACGATCGTTCCCTGCCGGCTCTTCGGGCCGGGTTCCTGGCCGGAGCCGTCGCCCTCGCCATCCTCCTCGCCGGTCCGTCGCTCCTCGGCCGGCCTGGCTTCTTGGAGGCGGTCCACAACGGAGCGACGGCCTACGTTCCGGTCGCCCTCTTCGAGGCCGCGCTCCGGATCTTCGGCTCGGCGGCGAAGGCGCTCCTCTTCGCCGGGGTGGCCGCAGTCGTCCCGGTGGCCGGCTCGATCGTGGGGGTGGGCCTCGTCCGCCTCGTCGCCGACTCCCGGGCAGCGCCGACCGGGTCGCCTCGACGGAAGGCAGGTGAGACGGCGCCGCCGCTCGGGTCCGTGCCGACCGGCGGGGCCGAGCTTGGGCGCGTCGACGGCAGCGGTGGCCCGGGCTTCAGGTTCGGCGTCGCCGCCGGCCTGGCGGCCTGGCTCCTTGGCGAGCTCGTCGTCCTGCCGATCTTCGGTGCTGGCATCCTGGGGCTTGGGTTCGCGGGTGATCCCATCGCCCTCCAGGGGCCCTTCGCGGTCGCCTGCCTGGCTTACGGCCTCGTTCTGGCGGCCTTCTTAGCACCGCTCCGACCCGGGTCGGCGGGGATCGAGACCGGGCGAGGGTCCTCTGCCCCTGCCGTGGGCGAGGGCCGGGCTGTGGGCCCCGGGATCGTGGGCTCCCCATCCCGTCGGCTCCACCCCGTCGCCGTCGGCCCGCGTGCCCGACTCCTCGCCCGGAGAACGTTCCTCGCCCGAGGGGCGGCCGTCCTCGGCTGGGCGGCCCTCGCAGGGTCGGGGCTCGTCGTCCTCGAGCGGCTCGCCGCGACGACCCGGACGATCGCGAGCCCGCGGCCCCAGGCTCCGGGGGGTTTCGGTCCGACCCCGCGGATCACTCCCGTCGCGGACTTCTACGTCGTCGCCAAGGATCTCCTCCCGCCGACGATCGACCCTGCCTCGTGGCAGCTCCAGGTCGGCGGGCTGGTCGATCGACCCCGGTCCTATCGCCTGGCCGACCTCCGCGCCTTGCCCCGGGTGGAGGGGGAGCGGACCCTCGCCTGCATCAGCAACGAGGTCGTCACCTGGGATGGGCTCATCGGCAACCAGCGCTGGGCCGGCGTTCGGCTCATCGACGTCCTGGAGGAGGTCGGGGTTCGGCCCGAGGCGACCCACGTGCTGTGGCGGTGCGCGGACGGGTACACGGAGTCGTTGCCCCTCGCCGAGGTCGATGACGGTGTCTGGCTCGTCGACGAGATGGGGCCGCCGGGGACGACGCTGACGCCGGAGCACGGTGCTCCCCTCCGCGTCCTCGTCGCGGGACGCTATGGCATGAAGCAGCCGAAGTGGCTGACCGAGATCGTGCTGGCCGATCGCGACGAGCCCGGCTACTGGGTTCGCCGCGGTTGGGATGAGGAGGCGGTCGTTCGCACCTGGAGCCGGATCGACGAGCCACGGTCGGGCGATGGGGTGCCGGTCGGTCGGCCGTTCGAGGTCTATGGGGTTGCCTTCGCCGGACGGCGGGGCGTTCGGCGGGTCGAGGTGAGTGCTGACGACGGGCGGTCGTGGCGGGAGGCCGAGCTCGAGGAGCCGGGGTCGGCTCGTGAATTGTCCACCTGGCGGCGCTGGCGGGTGGCGCTCGAGCTTGTGGAGGGGGGTGGGGCGGTCCTCGTCGTCCGGGCCGTCGATGGACTGGGCCGCCCTCAGGAGGCCGAGGTTCGGCCGCCTCTTCCGGCCGGGGCGACGGGTTACCACCGGGTGCCGGTCGTGGCCCTCGGCGGGAGCTGACGGGACCCCGGCTCGCTGCCGAGGGCCCCGTCCGCCACGGCCCACCGGCCCAGCTCTCCACCGAGGGACGGGCTGTCGTCCCCGCCCGCCCCGTGCCGCGACGCGGCCGCCGCCAGCCGCCGCACCCGATCTCCACCGAGCGAATGGCTGACCCCCCACCCGCTGGCCGACGGTGTCAGATATCCACCCGGTGCA
>FWPU01001822.1_pt1 | contig 61616 bp, 48 predicted proteins | sample 2228361 | NCBI WGS metagenome assembly FWPU01 (sample SAMEA103939777, study PRJEB20133) | metagenome
TATTTTGAGGAAAAGAAAAGCAATAAATTAAGATTCGCTGAAATAGAATTTTCACAAATTCAAAAATCATTTTCAATCGAAGAATTAAATCTCCCGTTCGTAAAATTTGAAACTCATCCAATAACATTAAAAGAATTTTTAAAACATACAGGTTATAATGGAATTGAATTTGAGTCTGATGAATTTAACCACATAAAAAAAAGACTGAGTGCTTATGTGAGCAATTTTATAAGAAATGAACTCTATTCTCGTGAAGCTCAAAAAAGAAATTATGATGAATTACCAGAAGTTTCTTCAGAATTAAAAATGTGGAAAGATTACTACCTTGCACGTATTATGATGAAAAATATTTTTTTAAAACAGAGTGTAACCGAAGAAGAAGCAAAAGAATTTTATTTAAAAATGAACAAAACAATTGATACACCGGATAGTGTTAATATTGCTGTCATTACATCTACAGATCTTGAAATCATAAGAAATATTTTTGATGAACTGGAAAAAGGAGTAAGTTTTGAAAATATACAGAATAAAAATATTTATAGAAGCCAGACGGGACTTAAACCAGTAAATCAATTAGGAGAGGAGGGAAGAATTGCTAATGATATGAAAATAGGTGAAATTTATGGACCTATACATACAAAAGATGGTTATTCAATTATTAAATTAATAGATAAGAGAAAGGGAAAGAAGATGAAGATTGAAAATTTTCATGAAGCAAAAGATGAAATAAAAAACTTTCTTCAAACAAGAAAAATGTATAATGAATTAGATAAAATTACTGCAAAACTTGCACTCGATAACGAGATTGAAATTAATGAAAATGTTTTGAATTCAGTCAAAGTATCGAATGTAAATATGGTAGTTTTTAGAAGATTTGGTTTTGGTGGTCAACTTCTTGCGGTTCCCTATTCACCATTATATTCATCCTGGTTCAGAGTGTATCAGCAAATGAAAAAAGAGCTGAGTTTTTAGTATGCAAAGGTTAAAACCATACATGAAGACATTTTACTTTTCGATAACTGCAATAACTTTTTTAGTATTATCCGTATTTATTTTTATGTATTTATTCGGAAACTTGATTGATTACAAAAGCAATGAACCAAAAAAAATTTATTTTGCTGATAATATTTCGAGCAGTCATAAATATGCAATTGAGAAATTTAATCAACTGCATAAAGGAAAAATTGAGATAATACCAATAGATTTATCATTCGAAAAGTTTCAGACAAATGAAAGAAAAGAATTACTTATGAGATATTTAAGAAGTAGAAGTGATAGATTGGATATTTTTTCTGTGGATCAGATCTGGGTACCGCGTTTTGCAAAGTTTGTAGAGCCATTGAGCAATTATTTTTCTACGATAGAAAGAGAAAATATTATACCATATGCACTTGAATCATGTTATTATAAAGATAAGCTGGTTGCAATTCCGCTGTATATTGATGTTAGTGTAATGTATTATAGAGATGATATATTAAAAAGAGTTAGTAATTACAAGGAATTAAAAAATAAAATTGATAATTCTATAACCTGGGAGGAATTTATTCTACTAGGTCAAAAAATGAAATCTTATGGTATGCCATTTTATCTATTTCAGGCAGAGGCATTTGAAGGTTTGATGTGCAGCTTTGTTGAACTTATAGAATCACAAAATTCTAAAATCCTTGAAGGTGAGCCTTTAAGATTGAATACACCACAGGCACAAAAAGCATTACAATTACTTGTTGATCTGGTTAATAAGTATGAACTTTCCCCTCGTGAAATTTCTAATTATAAAGAATATGATACTTACTATTATTTTATTGATAGCGGTGCAATTTTCTTACGTGGATGGCCTGGTTTTCAAAAATGGTATGAATCAAAATATAATGATAAAAGTTTTTCACAAAAAGTTTCAACAGCACCACTTCCGCATTTCGAAGGTGGTTCAAAGAAAAGCTTGATTGGTGGGTGGAACCTGATGATTTCTAAATACTCAACTAAAAAGAATGAAGCCGTTGAGTTTATAAAATTTTTAATTCAGGAAGATATTCAAAAAAAATTTTATGAGCTTGGGGGTTATCTTCCTATTAATAAGAAAATTTATGATGATATAAATTATATTAACAATAATTCTGAACTGAATTTCTACAAATCTATATTTAAGACCTGTACAAGAAGACCTTTTCTCGAAAAGTATACACGTTATTCTGATATAATTTCATATTATCTAAATCGTACAATTAAAAATGAAATTTCTGTTGTTGAAGCACTAAGTAGAGCCGAAAAAATTATTAATTCGGAAGCAAATTAGACTAAGGTCAGGAATTTTATGGGAAATTTTTTAGATAATTTAAAGAAATATCATTTTGAGTTTAAGCACCTTACGGTTCTTTTTGTTGGGTTAATTATATTTCAATTGATTTTGTCATTTGTTCATAAAGCATCTTTACGAAATTTTGTCGATAATGCGCAGGAATGGTATCAAAAAAATTCTGCCGAAAGACTTGCAAATCTTACAACTACATCTCTCGAATTATTCTATGAAACAGTTAAGCTAAGAAAAAATATTGATCAAAATGAAAAAAGAAGAATTATCCAGTTCTTTGATATAATTCTCAATCAGCAAATACTCCAGCAGAATATTGAAGAGATTTGCTTGCTTGTAGGCGAAGGCAAGAAAATTATGGCAATAGATAATGGGAATGATATGTATTCAATAATGTTTGAGCATAAAAACCAAAGTGAAAACTCTTCAAAACACCGCACCGCAATTCAATTATATAAAAAAGTTAAAGAAGAATTAATAGGAACAGAGCAGATTGTAAATATTTTGTTAAACAAAAATACATATCACATATTTGTTCCATTTGTTCCAAATGGTGAATATGCAGGAGCGCTTTACATTCGAAATACACCCGACTTTTCATTCATACAACGTGAAATGGTTTCAAGCTACGAGGAAACATCCATTATTTATTCAGCTCTCTTTTTACTTGGTTTATTGGCAATGTACTATATTTCTACTTATACAGTCAAGGAAAGAGATGAAGCTCAGAAATTATTAATGGAAGAACATGAAAGAAATATTAAGCAACAAATTGAGCATGAAAAAGAATCATTATTTACTAAGAGGATCTACCATACTCATCATAAGGCAGAAAAAGTAATGGGATTTATTAAAGAAGATTTAAGATCGTTATCAACAGCAAACATTGATGATGTTAAATATCGCGTTACTAAATATTCGAATTTTATTTCCCGCGTAATTTATGATATGAAATGGTATGAACCTCCTATACAAACAATTAGAAATTCTTCGTTTTCGACTGACATAAATGAAGTAATCAAATTCATGGTTGAAAATATTTTTAATAGAACATCAAGAAAGTCAAAATCTTTTGAAATAAAATTGAACCTGGATGAAAGAGTTCCCAGGATTAATATAAATGAGTTTGTTGTATGGGAAGTTCTTGAGCCTTTAATTCAAAATAGTATTGATCATGGTGGCGAATCAGATTTGTTAATTATGATATCAACTAAGTATAATCCTCAACAAAGAATTTCAAATATAATTATTGAAGATAATGGTAAAGGTATAAAACCCGAACTTCTGGAAAAAAATGGAAATGGGATAAAAAAAATATTTCTTGAAAATATCTCTACAAAAAATGTGTCTTATTCAAATAGTGGTTACGGATGTTATATTGCCTATGAAATATCCAAACAAAGATGTGGATGGGATATTGATGTTGAAAATTTACCCGAAAGAGGTTGTAGATTTATTATTACAATTAAAAATTAATCGGAGAAAATATGACTAAACAGGATGTTATTAAAATCTTACTTATTGAAGATGAAGATTTCGATGTAAGACGTGTTGAAAATACAATTAAACCTTTTATAGATAAAATAAAAATTTGTGAAGTAGTATCTGATGGCAAATCGGCAATAGAACTACTTGAGTCTAAAAAGAATAATTATGATGTAATCATTATGGATTATCAGATTGCTGGTGGATTACATGGGGAGTATCTTATAAAAAAAATAAAAGACATTGATCCGACTTATCAAATAATTGTTATAACAAAAATGACCGTGAACGTAACCGATTATGAATTTGCACATAGCCTTATAGAAGCAGGTGCATTCTGGTATTGTACAAAGTACCCGGGAGATATTGAAGAACATATTTATCAACCAACTGATTTTATAATGTCAATTTTTAATGCATATGAAAAACGAAAATTGCTTAAAGAGAAACAAAAATCTACTCAGAAATTAAGCAGAAATATTGACGATATACTCGCTTCAAAAAAAATTATTGGAGTTTCTCAAACTGTGCAGAATTTAAGAGAACAGATTAAAAAATATTCAAATAGCAATATACCAATTTTAATTACAGGATTATCAGGCACGGGAAAAGAACTTATTGCTTATAATATTCATTACAATAGTCCCAGAAAATTTGAAAATTTTGTTCCCATAAATTGCGGAGGTATCCCAGACCAATTGATCGAAAGCGAACTTTTTGGTTATGAAAAAGGAGCATTCACTGGTGCTGATAAAAGTAAACCTGGTTTGTTTGAAATTGCTAATAATGGAACAATATTTTTAGATGAAATTTCTGAATTGCCTCTTCCCTCTCAAGTGAAATTATTAAGAGTGCTTCAGGATGGCGAAGTAGAAAAACTCGGAAGAATCGATAAAGTTAAAGTGGATGTGAGAATTATATCTGCTACCAATAAAAGCCTTGAAACTGAAGTAAAAGAGAAAAGATTTAGAGAAGATTTATATTACAGACTTAATGTTATTAATATTCATATCCCCCCTTTAAGAGAAAGAAAAGAAGATATTATTTACTTAATTGATTATTATATGAATCAGTTTGCAATTGAAATTGGTAGAGAAGTTCCCACCATCTCTCAGGATGCAATTAAATTACTTGTTGATTACGAATGGCCGGGAAATGTTCGTGAATTAAAAAATCTTGTTCAGCGACTTTTGTTTTATGATGATAGAATAATTACACCAAAACTTGTAGAAACTGCTTTGGGTAAGAAATTATATGAGTTGGAAGATTACTTTGGAAATGAGGGAATAAGTTTTAAATCACCTGATGGACCTTTACCATTGAAAAAGATGGAAAAATTATTCCGCGAAAAATACTTTAAATACATCCGTAGCAAGGTAAATTCTGACCAGGAAGCTGCTGCAATTCTTGGTTTAGCCCCTCCTAATTATCACAGGATGTGCAAAGAATTAGGATTGAAGTAGTAATTTATTAAATCAAGTAATTATGACATTGAGATTATGAAAGTAAAAAATTATACTGTATTGTTAGTTTATTATTTAATTGATTAATATTTTATTTTAATAAATAAGATTATAAAACCTTTATTAAAGCAAATAAATTTTTTAGATTCGCAAATAAAATTGATTGGGTAGTATGGCAAAGCAAAAAGAAAATGACCTCAGAGCATTAAGAGAAAAAATAAATCAAATTGATGAGAAAATAATAAAACTTCTTGCCGATAGAAGAAATCTAAGTAAGAGTGTTGCACTCATAAAAGATACATTTAAATCACCAATAAGAGATCAGAAAAGAGAAGAAGAGCTCTTGAGAAGATTAATAAAATTAGGGAAAAAAGTAGGGCTTGATTCAAATTTTCTATCGCGAGTATTTTATGAAATAATAGAGGATTCAGTTCGTTTACAACAAAATTTTGTTCAATCTGAATTGAATAAAGGGACCAAGAAAAAATCCATTACAATAGCAATACAGGGTATCGAAGGTTCTTATAGTTATTTAGCATCCCAAAAATTTTTTGCACACTCTGGCTTTAAGTTGAATTTTTTATTCAAAAGAAGATTTGATGAAGTTGTTGATGCAGTAGAAAAAGGAGAAGCAGATTATGCAGTGCTTCCAATAGAGAATACGACTTCTGGTGGAATAAATGAAGTATACGATTTACTTCTACATACTACACTATCAATTCTAGGGGAAGAAATATTTCAGGTGAAACATTGTTTTGTTGCCCTGGAAGATGTCCCTTTTCAAAAAATTAAAAAAGTTTATGCCCATTATCAGGCAGCAGTACAATGCAGTAAATTTTTAGAATCAATTCCCCATGTTTCTATTGAATATTTTGACGATACTGCAATGTCTGTACAAAAAATTAAGGAAGAGGGAAATATATCACATGCAGCAATAGCAAGTGAAGAAGCTGCAAAATTATTTCATGTGAAAATTCTAAAAAAAGATATTGCAAATCAGTTACAGAACTATACAAGATTTATTATTGCTTCAAGAAAACCGCAAGTTATTGATGATAGAATCCCCTGCAAGACTTCAATTATTATGGCAACATCACATACACCCGGCTCGCTTGTCGAAGCATTAAATGTATTTAGAAAATATAATGTTAATCTCACAAAACTTGAATCACGTCCAATAATTGGTAATCCCTGGGAAGAAATGTTTTATCTTGATTTCGAAGGAAATATCGCAAACAACACGATTCAAAAAGTACTCGATGAATTAGGTCAATATACTCGTTTTATGAAAGTTTTAGGTAGTTATCCATCGCAAGAACTTGAACGTACAAAAATGCAATTTTCTCATTTAATCGAAGAAGATAATTCCACTGTCAAAAGTAAAGTTGATATAACTCAATTAGGTGAAAAGCAATCTCATAAAACCCCAGTAATAATTAGTTCTAAACCTAAAAGCTATAAACTTGCTAGCAGAGAATATAAAAACGATGATACAATTATTAAAGTAAAAGATATTTTAATTGGAGGTGATAACTTTGTTGTGATTGCAGGTCCATGCGCAGTAGAAAATGAGGAAATGATAATGAAATGTGCTCTCGAGGTAAAAGAACACGGTGCACATATCTTACGCGGTGGGTGCTTTAAACCAAGAACTTCTCCATATAGTTTTCAAGGATTGGGCTACGAAGGATTAAGATTATTAGCAGAAGCAGGAAAATATTATGATCTCCCAATTATTACAGAGGTTATGGATACAGATCAAGTAGAAGAAATTGCAAAAAGCTCGGATATATTGCAGATTGGTGCGCGCAATATGCAAAATTTTGCACTATTAAAGGAAGTAGGAAAAACTCATAAACCAGTAATGTTGAAAAGAGGTATGAGTGCATCAATAGATGAATTGTTGAATGCAGCAGAATATATATTATCGCAGGGAAACCGTCAGGTAATTTTGTGCGAAAGAGGAATTAGAACTTTTGAAACTGCAACAAGAAATACTTTAGATTTAAGTGCTATTCCCGTTCTTAAAGAATTAACTCATCTGCCAGTAATTGTAGACCCATCTCATGCAATTGGAGAAAGAAACAAAGTAATTCCACTTGCAAAAGCTGCTAAAGTTGTAGGTGCACATGGAATTATGGTTGAATTTCACCCTGATCCTCCGAATGCTTTGAGTGACCCTGATCAGGCATTATACTTTGAGCAATTTGAAGAATTAATGAAAGCTCTTTACAAACTATAAGTGAGATTTTTACCTTTTTATTTAATTTACAAAAACAAACAATAATAAAAAGCGGATAATTTTAAGAAGATGTAATAATATTTGATTAATAAATTCATTCAGCAATTAAACAAAATTATTTTAATAATCCTTTCACTTTTCTGCATAATGATATATTAATTGAATTATCAGTTTTCTCACATTTCAAATATCTATGAATGTATGATTTTAAAAACGAATAATTTCTTTGCTCGATTAGATTTATGAAAATAATTTTCCGACATAAAATCTTAGAAAAGAAAAAATCATGTTTAGTGAATCGATTATAAGATAATGTGTCTGTGTTATTTATCTCATCTTCTTTAAATAATTAAAATAACTTTTTATATAAAAGTATTTTTCTAATTGACAAATGAAAATCAAAAAACTAATTTTGAAAAGGATAATAATCTCTTATTAAAAAAATGTCTTATTTAATTTTATTGCTGACCCACTTTGGAGGATAAAATGGCAAGTCAATCCCGCCGTAATTTTCTAAAAACAACTGCTTTAATTGGAGCCGGGGTTTCTGGTTTAACAACAAAAAAATTAAATGCAGCGCCAAAAAATATACTTGATGAAAATAGGATGGGAGTCCTGGTAGATACTACTGTTTGTATTGGCTGTAGAAGATGTGAATGGGCTTGCAAAGTAGCACACAATTTAACAACTCCACCACTTGAAGCTTACGATGATAAATCAGTATTTAAGCAGATGAGGAGACCTGACGAAGGAGCTCTTACTGTAGTTAATGAATATCCACCAAATGAATCAGATGATTTTCCAATTTATGTGAAAGTACAATGTATGCATTGTGATCGCCCCGCATGTGTATCTGCATGCATAGTGGGGGCATTTTCAAAAGAGGAAAATGGCTCGGTAATATGGGATATCAATAAATGTATAGGATGCAGATATTGCATGGTTGCCTGTCCTTTTCAAATTCCAGCATTTGAATTTAATAAAGCATTTCACCCCGATATCAGAAAATGTGATTTTTGTTTTAATCGGACAAAAGAAGGGGAACTACCGGCTTGTGTCGAAATTTGTCCGATGGAATCTTTAACTTATGGTAGACGTGAAGACCTTGTAAAAATTGCGCATGAAAAAATCAAACTTTATCCCGGTCGCTATATTGAACATGTTTACGGCGAATATGAGGTTGGTGGAACAAGCTGGCTTTATTTAGCAAGTAAAGAGTTCAGCAAACTACAGTTTCCTAATTTGGGAAAAAATCCCGCTCCTGGTGTTACAGAAGCAATTCAGCATGGAATATTTGCATATTTTGTTCCACCTGTTGCGCTCTATGCTCTTCTTGGTGTAGTTATGTGGATAAACAAAAATAGAAAGAAAAACCACTGAGATTGAATGATGGAAGAATTTTTGAAACCCACACCATTAAGAAAAAATTATTTTACTCCAGGTGTAATTCTAATATCATTATTTGCTGTTATTGGATTATTAATTGTATTGATAAGATTACTTTTTGGATTGGGAGCAGTAACAAACTTAAGTAACCAATATCCATGGGGTATATGGATAGGAATTGATGTTGCTGCAGGCGTTGCTTTGGCAGCAGGTGGTTTTACTACAGCTGCACTTGGTCATATTATGCATAAAGAAGAATACCATGTGGTGGTACGCCCTGCTCTTTTAACAGCTATGCTTGGATATACTTTTGTTGCTTTAAGTGTAGCACTTGATCTGGGTAGATATTACTATATCTGGCATCCTTTAATTATGTGGAATGGTAACTCCGTTCTCTTTGAAGTTGGTATGTGTGTAATGATTTATTTAGCAGTTTTATATATAGAATTTTTACCTATTGTAACAGAAAGATTCATTGGTAGAATAAATTTACCTGGGTTGCTTAAGTTTTTGAATAATCCAGTTGATAAATTCTTAAGATTTCTTGATAGAACACTAAACAAAGTTATATTTATTTTTATTATTGCTGGGGTAGTGCTCTCATGCCTTCATCAATCTTCATTGGGAACATTAATGGTTATTGCAGGACCAAAGATGCATCCGCTCTGGCAAACTCCTATTTTACCTCTGCTATTTCTTCTTTCAGCAATTTCTGTTGGATTTCCAATGGTAATCTTTGAATCTTTGATTACTTCAAAATCCTTTGGTTTAAAACCTGAAATGAAAATCCTTTCTAATCTTGCTAGTATGGTTGCACCAATGCTTGGAATTTATCTTTCATTTAAAATCGGTGATATGTTTATTCGTAAAACATTTGTTTATTTAAATGAGATTAACACTGCAAGCATTCTCTTTTCGATTGAAGTTGTTCTGGGAATAATACTTCCACTTAGAATTTTTCTTTCTCCAAAATTAATTAAAACTCCGCTTGGATTATTTACTGGTTCTGCACTAGTAATATTTGGAGTCCTGTTGAATCGAATAAATAATTTTATAGTGGCATATAATCCACCTTATAAATTTACACCTTATTTCCCATCACTTGGAGAAATTGGTCTAACAGTAGGATTTATTGCCCTCGAAATTTTATTGTTTAGAGCATTTATTATGATTTTTCCGATTGTGAGCATTCCTCAATATAACTCGCCTCAAACAAAATTTTCTGTTAGAGGTGTGTGATGAAAAATAAAATTATCTTTTTTATTGTGACCCCTTTAATTATCAATGCTCAAAATAAAATACATAAAACACTTACGTATCACTCATTAAATTGTTCTACGTGCCATGCTTGTGAAATTCCAACAAGAGAAAATCCTTGCCTTAAAGCATGCCCCCGAGAATATATGATTAGAATAGACCAAAAACCTCAAGATGCCCCGAAATATTTGACTATAAATAAAATTAAAGAAACAGATATTTATGAACCTGTTGTATTTTCACATCTAACACATTCAGAAATGGCGGATATTTCAGGTGGTTGTAGAACATGTCATCATTACAATCCACCTGGTAATGTTATTGCCTGTTCAGAATGCCACGAAGCACAGAGAAAAAGTACAGATGTGAGTAAGCCAGATTTAATGGGTGCTTTTCATAGACAGTGCATGAATTGTCATATAGCATGGAGCGGGAGTACGGATTGTATTTTGTGTCATCAACTTAAAGGGAAAGAAACAAAGATAGTCAAAGAAACAAAACCAACACCTGTAAAAAGAGTACATCCTGAAATAGAAGTACCTGATAAAATTTTATTTTCGACTGCCTCTTATACTACTGGAAAACTTGTAACCTTTTATCATCGAGAACATATTAACTTATTTGGTTATGAATGTGGGGATTGCCATAGTAATGATAATTGTGTAAAATGCCATAAAAAAAACAGAATTGTTAAAACAGTAAAAAAATCTTTAAAAGAAATTCATAAAAAGTGTTCGAACTGTCATGATACTGATTCGAAGTCAAATTGTAAAACGTGTCATTCTGAAAAAGTAAAAAGCCCATTTAATCATCTTGAAAGAACTGGGTTCGATATTTCAAAATATCATTCAAAATTAAAATGCAATAGATGTCATACAAGGGAAAATCAATTTACAGGTTTGAATAGTGAATGTAAGTTCTGTCATAGTGAATGGAACTTTAATAATTTCAAACATAGTGTTACAGGATTAAAACTTGATGATATTCATACCGAATTTGAATGTAATAATTGTCATAAGGAACCAACTTATTCAAATAATGATTGCACGGATTGTCATGATGATAAATTATATCCAAAAGATAAACCAGGTCATTTAGTTAAAAAATAATGAATGGATTTAATGAAATAGGTTTTTTTAAGAAGATAGGACTTAAGTTAATTTTAATTGTAAGTCTAACTGTGGTTATTATAATTGGTATTTATTCATGTTTTAAAATTAAGTCCCAGAGCGAAATATTACTTGCAGAAGTAGAAAGACATGCAAATCAACTAAGTGAAACAGTTAAGAACAGCACTCGTTATGGAATGCTCTTAAATCAAAGAGAATATGTGGATGAAATTATTAAAACTATAGGAAAAGATCCTGCAATTGATAATATTAGAATTTATAATAAAGAAGGGGAAATTATATACTCGACAAATCCTGATGATGTTGGGAAAATGCTCGATAAAAAAGCAGAAAGTTGCTATGCATGTCACGCTGAGAATAAACCACTTGAAAGATTAACGACTAAAGAAAGAACACGAATTTTTAGATTGCGACCTGATTTACCACGTGTTATGGGAATTATTAATCCAATATATAATGAAAGATCATGCTGGGAAGCAGATTGTCATGCACACTCAAAAAATGCTACTGTTCTTGGTGTACTTGATGTAACAATATCGCTGGCAGAGGTTGATAAGCAAATAACAAGAAATGAAATTCAGGAATTATTGTTTGCGGTGATATCTATTGCTTCAATTGGGCTTATAATAGGCCTTTTTGTAAAGCGATGGGTCGATAAACCAGTTAAAGAATTAGTTAAAGCAACAAATCAGGTAGCTGCTGGTAATCTTAATTATGAGATAAAGGCTATAAGTAATGATGAACTTGGTTATCTGGCAAAGTCATTTAATAATATGACAAAAAAGTTGAATGAGATTCATCAACAATTACTTCAATCAGATAAAATGGCATTGCTTGGTAAGTTAGCAGCAGGTGTTGCACACGAAATTAACAATCCTTTAACTGGGGTACTCACTTATAGTAGTTATTTACTTAAAAGAACTAAAGATAATCCAGAATTTCAGGAAGATTTAAATGTAATTGTACGAGAAACTTTAAGAAGTCGTGAAATCGTTAAGAGTTTACTTGATTTTTCAAGACAATCAACACCAAAAAAAAGTAAAATTGATATAAACGATATAATCAACAAAGTGGGTGCTGTAGTACATAATCAGTTAAATATAAACAAAATAAAGTTAGTAAAACAATTGGATGAAACACTACCTAAAATTACTGCAGATGCAAATCAAATACAGCAGGTGATTCTTAATTTAATTCTAAATGCTATTGACGCAATTGGTAATAACGGTGGAACAATTACAATTAAAACATCTAAAACAACATTACCACCTAAAGGGATGGTACATATAAAAGCTGCTTTGTGCCCTAAAAATCATAATCTTATTGATAATGAACATAAAATTGGAGGATTACCTTCCATTAAAATTAAAATGAGGTCTGGAGAAAACGAAGGTTTTTTGTATTTAGACCCAATATATGGGAGATCTAACCATTATTTTGGTCTACCCTTAGAAAAAAACGAACCAATTAAATTATTATGCTCTGTGTGTGATATACAACTTTTAGATAAAACAGAAAAATGTCCATTGTGTGGTGGTCCGGTTTATAAAATTGAGATACCAACTCAAGGTTATCTTGAAGGTTGCGCTTCATTTAAAGACGACTGGCAAAGATGGGAGGAAATTGATAAAGAAGGGGATAAAAAATTTGTTGAGATACAAATTTCAGATACAGGTTGTGGTATTCAACAGGAATATATACATAAAATTTTTGAGCCATTTTTTACAACTAAAGGTCAGAAAGGAACTGGGCTCGGTCTATCTGTGGTCTGGGGAATTGTTGATAATCATGATGGCACAATTAATGTCCAAAGCGAAGTTGGTAAAGGAACAACTTTTTCAATCAAATTACCAGAAGAATGAAATCTAAATACGACATATTAATAATCGATGATGAACAGGTAGTCATAGATTCGATAATTAAAATTGGGAAACTCAATAATTATAATGTTGATTCAGCTGATGATGCACCTACTGCTTTAAAAAAAATAATGGAGTATGATTATAAATTAATAATATGTGATATTATGCTTCCTGAGATGAGTGGTTTCCAGGTTGTAGAAGAAATTCAAAATTTAAATGTGAATATCCCTGTTATTTTGATTACTGGATATTCCACAATGGGAAATGCAGTTCAGTCTCTCTATCAGGGAGCAATTGATTTTATCCCAAAACCTTTTACTTTTGATGAGATGACAAGTACTATTAAACGTGGATTAAAATACTCGAGTTTAATTGAGAAAACAAAAAATTCTTCTGAAACTTTGAAATATGTTTTATGCCCATCGAAATATTTTAGATTTGGGTATTCATGCTGGGTTAATGAAGATTTTAATGGGACAATACTGATGGGAGCTACTGATTTATTCATCAAGACAATCGATACTATTAAAAAAATTGAATTGTTAGATCTTGATGAAAAAGTAAATCAAGCAGGATTGATTGCAAAATTTGAAGATGAAGATGGCTTAATCCATAATCTTTATTCTGCACTGAGTGGTAAAATTATTGAGAGAAATGAAAAATTATTGACAAATATTTCTCTACTGGAAAAGGATCCTTATTTCGAAGGATGGATTTACAGGATTATACCAAGTGAATATGAATACGAAAAAAAATTTTTAATACCATGCTGTTTTGAGAGATAATTTTTAATTAAGGAGAAAATTTATGTTATTATTTATTTTATTATTAATTGTTGTAATAATTGCTGATATTATTATCAGATATGCACTTAAAAAAGTAAATGAAAAGAAAATTAGGAAAGAACGCGAAGCTATCCTCAGTGAAGTTGTAAAAGTTGATTTTGGTAAAGATGTAAAATCACTTAAACGAGCCGAAGTACCCAATCCAAAGGCAAGAATACTTTGTGTTGACGATGAAGATATTGTACTTGATAGCTTCAGGAAAATTCTTGTTCTTGATGGATATTCGGTTGATACTGTTAATTCGGGACCGGAAGCTTTAAGCCTTATAAAGTCACATCATTATGATTTTTTATTTACAGATTTAAAAATGCCAGAAATGGACGGAGTTGAGGTAACTAAATCTGTTAAATATCTTCGTCCTGATATTGATGTAATTATAATAACAGGCTATGCCACTGTTGAAACAGCAGTTGAATGTATGAAACTTGGAGCAATGGATTATGTCCAAAAACCATTTACAGAAGATGAATTGATTGAATTTACAAAAAAATGTTTGATTAAAAGACAGGATAAAATTCAAAAACAATTAAAGCCAAGAGTACATATAACTCATATACCCGAAATAGAAAAAGTTGGCAAAAGCGAATTTGCAATTCCCGGTGGAGTGTTTATCTCAGAGAATCATTGCTGGACAGCTGTAAGTCAAGATGGTAGCGTAAAAGTTGGGATAGACGACTTTGCAAAAAAATTAATCGGGAAAATTGATGGAATTGAATTCCCAAATCTTGGTATGAGCGTTTCAAAAGGTCAACCACTCTTTAGTATAAAACAGAACAAGAAATCAATCCAATTTCTTTCTCCGGTAAGTGGACTTGTCAAATCAGTCAATTATGAGCTTGCCGAAAATCTTGAATCTCTCGATTTTACACCTTACGACAAAAATTGGATTTGCATAATCGATGCAGATAAACTGGATGTGGAATTACAGGAGCTTAAAATAGGTAAAAGTGCTGTTACTTTTTATCAGGAAGAAATTGAAAAGTATATTGAAAAGATCAAGGAGATTATTAAGAAAGAATCGCCAGCAGAAGAAGAAATTTATTGGGGTCAACTCGAAAAACTTGAAGAGAAAAATTGGTATCTAATTACTGGTGAATTTTTTAGAAAATAAACCGACTATCCATTTAGATACTTTTTAATGAAAGGATATGAAAGGTTTTTATCTTATTTCTAATAAACCATTCTTAAAAATAATAATTTTTAGAAAGAACACATTTTTAATAACTGTTAAAATCTTACAATTAAAAATATTATAGATTTTTATGCTAATTTAATTTAGCACAATTTTTGATGTAATTAATAGTTCTTAATAAAAAAGGAGAATTAAGTGACTGCTACTGTGAAGAATTTAATTATTATTTTCTTTTTGATATGTTTAAGTTATATAAATGCTCAAGATTTTAATTGTGCAGATTGTCATGAAATATCAATCGAAAAGTCGGTACATAAAGATGCTTTAGATTGCCAGAGCTGTCACGAAGATGTAATGGATGAAGAACATATAGATAAAGGAGCAAAAAAGGTTAAATGTGTTAGCTGTCACGATGATAAAGAAAGTTCAGTAAATAAAGATATTCATCGAAGATTAAAAGTAAAAAAACCACCGAATTGTGTTACCTGTCATGGTAATCATGAAATATCAAAACCATATGCAGAAAGTTCTTTAAATTCGAAATTATTTTGTTCAAAATGTCACGAAGCAAAACCTATTATTAATGCTTATCATTCAACACCCATTGATAAGAAAAATTGTATTGCATGTCATAAAAAAGTTGATAAAAAATTAACACTTCCTGTTTCTGTTCATAAAAACTTAGATTGTTCGGATTGCCATAGTTTTATTGCGAATAATTTAAAAGATCATCCTGATAATCTAAAACCAACCAAAAAAGCAGATTGTTATGTATGTCACTTAGAGATTGCAAAAGAACATGGTGAGAGTATTCATGGAATTGCATTAAGTGAAGGAATTGATGATGCGGCAAAATGTTGGGATTGCCATAGCTCGCACGATATTAAAAAAGTTGATCATCCATCAAGTTCGGTTTATCCAACCAATTTGTCGGAGACATGTGGTAAATGTCACGATAATCCTGAATTGGTTAAAAAATATGACATTGGAATTTCTTCTCCTGCCAAAACATATAGAAACTCTGTGCATGGAATTCTTGTGCAGAAAGGGAGGCTCAATGCTGCAACCTGTACAATGTGTCATGGTGTGCATGATATAAAAAATAAAGTTCAGCCATCTTCAAAAATATCCGCTTTTAATATTCCTGTTACATGTGGTAAATGTCATAAAGAAGAATCAGAAGAATATCAAAAGTCGATACACTGGATAAGGGCAAAAAAAGGCTTTAGAGAATCTCCTGTATGTAATGATTGTCATAGTGAGCATAGCATTCATGCTATAACAACAGTTGATAAAAGGAACGAAATAAAAAAATTGCAAGAAAAGACCTGCATGGTCTGTCATGAAAACCCAATTATTGCTGAAAGATTTGGCGGTAACGGAGGGCAGGCAAAACAATATCAGGATAGCTATCATGGACTTGCAGTAATGCGAGGAGACGAAGATGCTGCAATGTGTGTAGATTGTCATGGTGTACATAAAATTCTTCCAAAAGAACATCCCGAATCGACTCTTAATGTTTCAAATGTTACTAATACATGTCAAAGATGTCATACAAATGCAACTCGGGTTTTTGCACAAAGTTATTCTCACCAAACACAAAACCAAACTGCATCAAGAATTGAAAATCTTGTTGCTGATATTTATTTCTGGTTGATTGTATCAGTAATCGGAGGCATGATTTTACATAATCTTATCATATATATATTTGAAATTCGAAGGAAGAAGAAGAGAATAGAAAATGAGATTACTATACCGAGATTTACAAGAAGTGAAGTTATTCAACACATGCTTTTATTGATTTCTTTTATTATTCTTGCTATAACAGGTTTTGCATTAAAATACAGTCAAACATGGTGGGGCGAAATTTTAAGAATGTTTGGGATGACAGAAACAGTTCGTCAGTATTTGCATCGCGGAGCAGCAATCGTTCTAATAGGCACAGGCCTTTATCATATTGGTTACTTAATATTTACTCCCCGAGGAAGAGAAGTTCTGAATAGTTTAATTCCAACATTTAATGACCTAATTGATGCAAAAAATACAATTCTTTATTATCTAAGAATTAATAAACAAAAACCACAATATGATAAATACGATTATACTGAAAAAGCAGAGTACTGGGCATTAATATGGGGAACAGTTGTTATGGGATTAACAGGATTTGTATTGTGGTTCCCTACAATTGTTGGTGATTGGGCGCCTGTATGGTTAATAAAAGTTTGTGAGCTCATTCATTTTTACGAAGCAATCTTAGCAACACTTGCAATACTTGTATGGCACTGGTTTTTTGTAATCTTTCATCCTCATGAATATCCAATGAGTTTGACATGGATTGATGGCAAGATGACATTGCATAATTATCGTCATCATCACGAAAAGCATTTTAGAAGAGTGGTCCTTGAATGGAAGGAATATCAACTGGGTAAAAGGAATTATAATAAATTGAGTAATTCTACATTGCTTTTTACTTCAACATTAAAGAAAAATGGATTGAATCCTGATTTAATAATTGATTCTGAAATAGATAACGATTTTGATTTGAAAATGTGGCTCGAGGAAAGGTTAAAATCTGAGGATGTGAATCCCAAGGATCAAATAAATTCAGGGAAAGAAAATAATTAATTGCCAATAAGACAGGATTAAATTAATTTCAATATAAAATTAAATCGTTTATTTATAATCTAGGGAGGAATTATGTTGAAAAAATTAATGCCATCAATTTTGTTTGTAACTTTATTATACTTTATTGTTCCCACATATTCATACTCACAGCCTTTTGGTTACGAAGGAATTCAAGTTTGTGGAACATGTCATAAAACCGAAAAGCAAGGCTTGCAATTGAAAATATGGCAAGAAAGCAAACATGCAAGTGCTTACAAAACACTTTTGACCGAAGAAGCTAATAAATTATCCGGAGAAGTGAAGGCTGTAGAAAATCCTAAGTGCCTAAAATGTCATGCGAGTGGTTATGATATAACTGATAAAAAATTGTTGGGCCCTAAATTCAAAATTGAAGATGGAGTTCAATGCGAAACATGTCATGGACCTGGTTCTGCTTACAAAGCTTTAAAAATTATGAAAGATAGAAACGAGTCGATTAAAAATGGTCTTGTTGTATGGAAAGATAAAGAAGAGATTGAGAAATATTGCAAAACATGTCATAACCCTGAAAGTCCAACTTATAAAGAATTTAATTTTGCTGAAATGTGGCCCAAGATTGAACATAAAGTACCACAAAAATAAAATCTTGATAGGCTTAAAATGAAAAAGTTAATTTTATATTTAATATTTCTACCGTTGATATTAAATGCTCAAAATCTCAACGGTAGATTTACATCATCTCTTTATTCATTTGAAAGATTTGACACAGTAAATAGTTCTGAAACTTTTTTCAGAATATATCAGACATTAAACCTTAACCTGAATTATAAAAATTTTTCACTCAGAACAAGATCTAACTTTGAAAGTAATATCGGCAATTTACTCGATGCAGATCCACGAATTAGGTTTTATAATTTCTATTTAGAAGCACGTAATCTATTAAACTTCGTTACATTAAAAATTGGTCGACAACCTTTGATTGCTCCAATTGCAGGCGGACTCTTTGATGGAATAAATCTTAAAGTAAAATATTCAGCATTTTCTTTATCCGGTTTTTATGGTGGAAATGTGCCTGCTTATCAAAAATTTGATTTAATTGACGACATATCAAATAATTACGTTCTGGGGGGAAGATTTGAAACAGTTGCTTTAAGAAATTTTAGGTTTGGTATTTCTTACATTGATAAAAATTATAAACCACTTGATTATTATGCAGAAAGACTGAATGAAAATCTTGACTTAATAACTGTTCTTATTCAATCAAAATCGAATCAATATAAATATATTTCGGCAGATGCTAATTATAATTACAAACAGTTAGTTGATATAAATGCTCGATATGAATATGATTTGAATTATAAAGAAACATCCAAATTTGAATTTGATAGCAGGGTTAAGGCAACAAAAGATTTCGGAATTAATTTTTATTTTAATCAAAGAGAACCTAAGATAAGATATAACTCAATATTTTCAGTTTTCGATTATGGCAATTCAAGAGAAATTGAAGGTGGGATTGATTATAACGTTTCTAATCTTTACACATTTATTTTTAAATATGGCGATGTTAAATTTGGCAACGAGCATTCTTCACGAATTACAATGGGTGCCAATACGAATTTTGGTAGTTTGACTTATAGAAAAACATTTGGTGAAACTGGTGAACTTGATGCAATTTCACTATTTGCTGCAAGAACATTTCTCGAAGGTCTGTTGATTCCTTCGCTTGGTATTTCATATACTAATTATAAACTTTCTAAAGATGATAATATAAATACAATTACATCTTTTCTTGCAGGAATTAACTTCAAGCTCTGGAGAAATTTTTCTTTTGATTTACAGGGTCAATATTTTAATAACAAAATTTACAAAAACGATTTAAGATTGATGTTCAAAATGAATTATTTATTTAATACAAATTTTTAGAATAATTATGAAAATAAAAATTTTTTATGCGGCTATAACTCTTTCAATTATAATTTTTCTAACTATAGCAGCAGTTAACGAAAGAGTTGAACCACAAAGAACAAATAAGGACATCATTAAATTTTCCCATTCATTGCACAAAGAGATAGCCGAGTGTAGCACATGCCACACAAAAGCAACCGAAAGTATATCATTAAAGGATAATCTATTGCCAGAAAAATCAGCCTGCGCTAATTGTCACGATGTTGAAAATACAGAACAATGCAATACATGTCATTATGAAGATGTTTATGAAAAGTTAATTAAAAAGAAATCTGAGTTATTGTTTAATCATAAAAAACATGTAACCGAGCAGAAGATGGAATGTGTTATATGCCATAGAGGAATAGATGACGTTGATTATGCTTTTCAATCTGCAGGTGCTTTTCCTCCAATGAACCAATGCATTACATGTCATAATAATCAAAGCGTTGCAAGAAATGATTGCCAGTCCTGTCATATTTCTACAGCTAATTTAATACCAGAGGACCATCAGCAGGTTAATTTTCTGAAATCTCACAAGTTTAATGCGAATAGTATGAATGCAGAATGTGAGATGTGTCATGATAACAATTTTTGCGAAACATGTCATGTTTCAACAACCATGATTACTGAAACTAACAATAAGAGAGATTTTTTTGTACCATATTCACCTCATGAGTTTATTGATAATTCAAAGCAGCAACAACTAAGTCGAGTGCACGATCTGAATTATCGTTATACACATGGATTAGATGCGAATAATAAAGTTAGTGAATGTCAGAGTTGTCATCAAACAGAAACTTTTTGTGCAGAATGTCATAATTCATCGGGTGGGGATTTTGCTATGGAAGGAATGGTTCCGGCTTCTCATAGAAAGTCAGATTTTGTTACAATTGGAGTTGGTACTGGTGGTGGTTTACATGCATTGATTGCAAGAAGAGATATTGAATCTTGTGCAGCCTGTCACGATATTCAAGGTGCCGACCCAACTTGTGTATTGTGCCACGTAGATAATGATGGTATTAAAGGTACAAATCCTAAAACACATATAAGAAGTTTTATGAGTAATGAAGAAGGGGATTGGCACAACGATGCTAATTCAGTATGCTATGTGTGCCATCGCGATGCGAATGCTAGACCTGGTGGTATTAAAGGCACAGGTTTTTGTGGTTATTGCCATAAATAATAAACTTTGGGTTAAATATGAAATACATAAAGTTTTATTTCATTTTAATTTTTATATCTAATTTAATTTTTTTCTCGTGTAGTGATATCCAGGATGAGATTACACCTCCGGAAAAAGTAAGTGTCCATGGGAATGAAGTTATGGTAAAATCTTCAGCTAATTTTCATGGTAGAAAATTAGTTGATGGTAAAATGGAAAATTGTAAAAACTGCCACGCATCAGATTTTTCTGGGGGTACGGCTAAAATAAGTTGCCTTAATTGTCATTCAGCAATTAATGTTCATACAGCAGAAATTTTTAACAAGGAAAGCACCAACTTCCATGGTAAGTATATTGCAAGTTTTAATTGGGATTTAACAAAATGTTCACAATGTCACGGTAAAAATTACACTGGAGGTATAGTAAGCCCATCATGCAATAACTGTCATAAAGCCGAGAAAGGACCTGAAGCTTGTAATACTTGTCATGGCGATTTTAATAATCCATCAATTATTTATCCTCCTCAAGCTACAAATGGAGCTGTTCAAACAGACGATTTTAGAGTAGGAACTCACGAAGTTCATCTAAAAAGTACGAGTATTTCAAATAAAGTTAACTGTAGTGAATGTCATCAAATTCCTGCTGAATTTAATTCAATCGGTCATATAGATTCTACTCCAAGAGCAGAAGTTATATTTGGAAGTTTTAGCTCGGCGGGTTTATCGGTACCTTCGTATAATTATGATAATTACGAATGCAGTAATACTTATTGCCATGGTAATTTTGAGTTTGAAAAAGAAAATTCACTTTATCAATTTGCCTATGTCGAGGATAAAATTATAGGGAATAATTTTCAGCCTGTATGGAATAAGGTGGATGGTTCTCAAGCACAGTGTGGAACATGCCACGACCTGCCTCCAAAAGGACATATTGAAGTACAAATTAAATCTTGCGGTACCTGTCATGTTGGAGTAGTTGACCGTTATGGAAAAATTAGTGATAAAACAAAACACATAAATGGGAAGGTTGATTTATTTTAATAAGTTACATCATAATTCTGCCGTTCTCCTGAAAGCCAATGGAGGACGGCTTTTTTGTTTTTGTAGAATTTTATTTTGAATTATAGTTATATATTTTTGGTTATTTGTAATAACTAGATGAGAAGAAGATGATTTCTACAATAAATGGGCTAAATACTCTAATTCCGTTTTTTTATTTATCTGTTTTTATAGTTTATACATACGATTTTTTTACAGATAAAAAATTGCTTAAAAATTATAAGAGAATTTTTCTTTTTATAACACTTTTTGCTCATGCATTTTATTTAATGCTTAGAACTATTGAATTTGACCACCCCCCCATTACTACAAAGTTTGAAATTTTTTCGTTGCTTGCTTTTTCTATTTCGTTCTCATACTTCATTCTTGAATTATTAACAGATATTCGGGGAACAGGTTCATTTATAATTTTATTTGCTATGATTTTTCAGGTTATATCATCACTTTCAATAGAACACAATTATGTTGTTCCAGAAGTATTAAGAAACAGGATGCTTGGTTTACATGTGATTAGTGCTATTCTTGGTTATTCGGGTTTTACCATTTCTGCAGTCTATGGCTTGTTGTTTTTATTATTATACAAAAATTTAAGAAAGAATAAATTTGGATTAATTTTTAGTCGAATGCCAAGTCTTGAAACACTCGAAAAGCTGAGTTATTATTCTGTTCTAATTGGATTTATTCTCTTAACCATTGCAATAGTAATTGGAGCAATCTGGTTACCCGAAGCTTTCCCCCATTTTAGTTACTTCGACCCTAAATTAATTGCAACTGCTTTTGTATGGCTGGCATATGGGACAGGAATTATTAGCAAAATATTGGCTAAATGGTATGGAAAAAAAGTTATTATATTTTCTCTATGTGGGTTTATTCTTACAATAATTTCATTAATTGTTACAAGTACATATTCAAATACTTTTCATTCATTTTATTGATTATATAAAAAGTTCGTAATAGGAAAATGAATTTAATAGGAATTTCGATAAATCATAAGACAGCGCCAATTGAATTACTTGAATCGCTACATCTTTCATATGATGAAATAATTCAATTTATACCAAAGCTTAAAAGTGAATTAAGTGAAGGTGTGGTAATTTCAACATGTAATCGTACTGAAATATTTTGTATATCTAAAAGTCAATCCCTTAATGCAAATCTTCTTATTAATCTACTTCTCGAATTTAAACCTGTAGATAAAATTAAAGATGAAAATTTTACGAAATATTTCTCGTGTGGAGCAATCAAACACATTTTTTCGGTAGCCTCTGGAATTGATTCACTAATAATTGGGGATAGTCAGATACTTGGACAGGTTAAAGAAGCCTTTGAATTATCTGTAGACTTAAACTTTGCCGGGACAATTATTAAAAGAATATTCAATTCTGCATTAAAAGTTGGTAAAAGAGCAATCAAAGAGACATCCATAGGAGAAGGTGCTGTAACAGTTAGTTATGCTGCAGTACAGGTACTCGAAAAAATATTTTCAAATCTTGATAGAAAGTTGGCTCTTGTAATCGGAGCTGGCGAAACAGGTGAACTTGCTGCAATTCATCTTAAAGAAAAAGGTATTGGGAAAATTTATATTTCAAACAGAACACTAAATCGTGCTGAAGACCTGGCTAATAAAATAAATGGTAGTGTCCTTCAATTTGAATTACTGAAAGAATCAATTCATAATTTTGATGTAATTGTAAGTGCAACAAGTGCACCTGGCTATATTCTTTCAAAAGATGATATATTTAATGCAATGAAAAAAAGAAGAGGAATCCCAATGGTTTTGATGGATATTGCTGTACCGCGTGATATTGACCCCGAAGTAAAAAATATAGAGAACGTTTTCTATCATGATATGGATTCATTAAAAGTGATTGTAGACCTTAATATTGCAAAAAGGAGAAATGAAATACCAAAAGTTGAAAAGATTATTATGGAAGAAATGATCGATTTTTTTAGCTGGTATAATACACAGGAAATTGTTCCTGTTATTAAATCTTTGAGAGAATTTTTTGAAGAAATAAAAAATGATGAACTCAAAAAGATCAAAAATAAAGTGAGTACAGAAGATTATATGAAAATTGAAGATATGACACGTAGATTAATCGGAAGATTACTACATAATCCCACAGTAAAATTACGTGAATTAGCTGAATCAGGAATTAACCTCGAAGATATGGTTGCTCATACTTCGTTAATTAAGGAATTATTTTCACTTGATGTAAATAAATCAAATGGGAAAAATTAATAAGAATTATTTATGAAAAAATATAAATTGATAATTGGCACCAGAGGCAGCCAGCTGGCACTCTGGCAGGCTAACTTCGTTAAAAAAGAGCTTGAAAAAAAGAATAAAAATCTTTCTGTTGTAATTAAAATAATTAAAACAAAAGGCGATAGAATTTTAGATGTGGCTCTTTCAAAAATTGGGGATAAAGGTTTATTCACAAAAGAACTTGAAAAAGAATTATTAAATGGTACAATCGATCTGGCAGTCCATAGCCTTAAGGACTTACAAACTGAAATACCAGAAGGATTAAAATTAGCAGCGGTAACAAAACGCCATAATGTTGAAGATGTTTTGATAGCAAGAAAGAAAGGAATTACAATTAATGATTTGAAAGAAGGAGCTGTTGTTGCTACAGGTTCACTTAGAAGAAAAGCACAGCTTCTACATTTAAGACCTGATTTAAAAATCGTGGAACTTAGAGGAAATGTTCCAACAAGAATTAAAAAATTTGTAGACTCTAACTGGGATGCAATTATTCTTGCACGCGCAGGTGTAGAAAGACTTAAATTGAATAAATACATATCCTCTTTTATTTCCCTTTATGATATATTACCTGCAGTAGGTCAGGGTGCTTTAGGTATTGAAATTAAAGAGAATAATTCATTTGTAGAATCATTGGTAAGTAAAATAAATCATCAAAAAACATTCATTGCTGTACGAGCAGAAAGAGCATTATTAAAATATCTTGAAGGTGGTTGTCAAATTCCAATTGGTGCTTTTGCAGAAGTTAAATCAAATGGACTATATCTCGATGCAGTTATTGCTTCTTTAGATGGCACACTAACATTTAGGAAAAAAATTCGTGGTTCAAAAGAAAATCCTGAAAAACTAGGTGAATCTTTAGCAAAGGATCTGCTTAAGGCAGGTGCTTTTGAAATTATGAAAGATGTATCTTCGGAGAGAAATAAAATTGAATTTGAAGGATAAAATAATTTTAGTTACAAAATCAGCATCAGAATGTAAGAATTCCTTACAAAAATTGATTGATGAAGGAGCTGAATTAATTTACTTCCCTACTATAAAAATAATACCTGTTTATACTCACGAAAATATTATCGAATTAATTGATAACATACGGGAGTTTGAATATATAATATTTACTTCTGCAAATGCAGTAGATATATTCTCAGAAATAATCGAAAAATATAATTTAGATTTATCAAGAACTAAAATTGCTGTTGTTGGAAAAGCAACTGCCGAAGCATGCAGAACTCGTGGTTTATATATTCATCTCATTCCAGAAGAGTTTAATGCAAGAGGTTTAATAAAAAAATTTTCTGAAATTGGAATAAATAATCAGAAAATTTTAATACCGGGCTCTTTACTTTCGAGAGAAGAATTAAAATTGGGATTAACTGAATTAGGCGCCGATGTAAAAACTTTATTAATTTATGATGTTGTTACTAACGACTTGAATGAACTAAAAAATGAATATCAAATAATAACTTCAAAAAAACCTGATATTTTGATTTTTACAAGCCCATCTTCATTTGAAAATTATATTAAACTTGTTAATATCAACGATATGAGAAATTATTTTAATAATACAGTAGTATGTGCAATTGGTCCAACTACAGAATTTGAGATAAGAAGCTATGATGTTAATGTTAATATAGTTCCAGAAATGTATACGCTCGAAGGTGTAGCAGATGCAATAATTAAGTATCTGAATGTTTCTAAAAATGTATCATAATTCTAAAAAAGTATTACAGGAGGAATTTTGCAATTAAAAAATGATTTATTTCTGAGAGCATGTAAAAACGATTTTGTTGAAAGAACACCAATCTGGATTATGCGCCAGGCAGGAAGATATTTACCTGAATATAGAAAAATAAGAGAGAAATATGATTTTCTTACAATGTGTAAAACACCAGAACTTGCAGCAGAAGTAACAATTCAACCAGTTGATATTCTTGGTGTGGATGCAGCAATTATTTTTTCTGATATACTTGTACTCCCAGAAGCAATGGGAATGAAACTTGAACTAATTGAAAATTTAGGTCCAAAATTTTATGAACCTATTAGAAATGAAATGGATATAAAAAAATTAAAAAGAATTGATCCATCAAAAGATTTGAAATTTGTACTAGATGCTATATTACTAACTAAGCGTGAGTTAAATAATAGAGTTCCACTTATTGGATTTTCTGGTTCGCCGTGGAGTTTATTAACATACATGGTAGAAGGTGGCACATCAAAAAATTTTTCTGAAATTAAAAAATTTATTTTTAATAATCCTGTTGCTGCGCATAAATTGCTAAATTTAATATCGGATTGTATTTCAGATTATCTTACAGCGCAAATTGAAAATGGGGCAGATGCAATCCAGATTTTTGATACATGGGGAGGATTGCTTTCTCAAAATCATTATGAAGAATTTTCACTTCAATATATTTCAAAAATTATTCCTCAGGTCTCGAGAAAAGATCATCCCATAATTGTTTTTTCTAAGGGTGTGCATTGTATTGATAAATTAGCTAATTGTGGTGCCAGTGTAATTGGTCTAGATTGGACTATTGATTTAGGAGAAGCAAAGAAAGTTGTCAATGGTAAAGTAGCTTTACAAGGAAATTTAGACCCTACAATTTTATATGCTCCTAAAGAAAAAATTAAAGAAGAAGTTTTAAGAATCTTGAAATCCTTTGGAACTGGAAGTGGTCACATTTTTAATCTTGGACACGGAATATTACCCGATGTAAATCCCGATAATGCAAAATATTTAGTTGAAGTTGTGAAAGAAGTAAGCCCGATGTTCCATTAATCAGAATTTAAGGAAAGGAGAAAAATATGTTCGAAATAGATTTAAATCTTATAAAGAAATATGATAAGCCAGGACCCCGTTATACTAGTTACCCTACGGCACCACAATTTAACGAATCATTTACAGCCGAAAATTTTTTGGATGAGATTATTAGAACAAATAATCAGGAAAATCCTCCCGATCTTTCTTTATATTTTCATATTCCATATTGTGATACGCTTTGCTACTTCTGTGGTTGTAATATGGTAGTTACAAGAAACCGCGATCGAATAAAAGAATATATTAAATACTTAAAAAATGAAATAGATTTACTCCGTTCATATATTATAGAAGGAAGAAAAGTTGTACAACTCCACTGGGGTGGTGGAACTCCAACTCATTTAAATCCTGATGAAATTTCAGATTTAATTTCATACATAAGTAAGAATTTTAAAATAGATGAAAATGCCGAGCAGGGATGTGAAATCGATCCGAGAGGTTTAACAAAAGAACATCTCCAGTCTCTGAAAAATGGGGGCTTTAATAGAATAAGTATGGGAGTTCAGGATTTTAATGAAAAAGTTCAAATGGCAGTCAATAGAATTCAACCCGAAGATATGACTCGCCAGGTAATTGAATGGGTAAGAGAACTTGGCTTCAAAAGTATTAACCTCGATTTAATTTACGGTCTTCCATTTCAAACTGTAGAATCATTTTCAGAAACAATTGATAAAATTATAGATATTTCACCTGATAGAATCGCAGTGTTCAATTTTGCTCATGTTCCATGGCTTAAAAAACATCAAGCTTTGATTAAGCCAGAAGATTTGCCAAAACCAGAAGAAAAATTGCAAATCTTAAAAACAACTACGGAAAAGTTAACAAATACAGGATATGTGTTTATTGGCATGGATCATTTTGCAAAACCAGATGATGAACTCGCTGTTGCCTTGCGAGAAAAAAAACTATATAGAAATTTTCAGGGATATAGTACTCATGCAGGTTGCGACCTCTATGCCTTCGGAATTACAAGTATAAGTCAGGTTGGCAGATGCTATGCTCAGAACGTAAAAAAGGAAAAAGAATATTATGATAAATTGAATGATGAGACTATCCCTACCGAGAGAGGATTTTATCTTAGTGACGATGATTTGCTGAGACGTTATGTTATTACAAAAATTATGTGTGACTTTGAACTCGATTTCGCATCCGTTGAAAACCAGTTTAATATTGAATTTGAAAACTACTTCAAACGTTCTTTAGAAAATTTAACAGAATTTGTTGATGATGGTTTGGTTGAATTTAAAGGTAGAAAGTTAATTGTTACACCTATGGGAAGATTCTTGGTGCGTAATATTGCTATGAATTTTGACTGGTATATAGAACAAAAAGTTGATAAAGCAAAATATTCCAGAACAATTTAAAATTGATTTTTTTCTTTCAATATTAAACAATTTTCTCAATTTGCAATTACTGTAAAAGTCCTGATTAATAATTACTAACGTAAAGAATTAAATGTATTGTATAAATAAATTTACTGAAGAAAAAATTTTATAAATAATGGAATAAATTTTAAATTATGATTTGCTCATGTTTTATTGTCTATAATCAGATATAATATTCATAAACCTGCATGTTAAAATAAATGAACTATAAAATTACTAAACAATAGAAAGGGGAATAAATTGAATAAATATGCAGTTGTATTGTTTAATCTTGGGGGCCCTGATTCACTCGATGCTGTAGAACCATTTTTATATAACTTATTTTGCGACCCTGATATTTTTAAGATTCCAATTGGACAAAAATTATTTGCAAAATTAATATCTCATTTCAGAGCTCCAAAAGTAATTGAAGAATATAAGCTTATTGGTGGGAAATCACCTATAGGTGAATGGACTGAAATTCAAAGAACAAAACTTGAAAAAAAGTTAAGAAGTAGCATATCCCAGATTGATGTGTTTATTGCAATGCGTTATTGGAAACCTTTTACAAAAGAAGTTACAGAAAGAGTTACAAAAGAAAATTATTCAAAAATTATTTTACTTCCACTTTATCCACATTATTCTATTACTACAACAGGTTCTTCTTTTAATGAGTGGAATAGACATTATAAAAATTCTAAAGAAAAATTAATATATATTAAAAACTACCATTTGAACGAGAAATATATCTCTTCTATTAACCAGAGAATAGACGAGACAATTTTGAATTATCCTGAAAATGTAAGAAATGATATTCATTTTGTATTTAGTGCTCATGGAACACCTCTAAGTCTTGTGAAAAACGGTGACCCGTATAGCTTTCAAATTAAGGAAACAGTCGAAGCAGTTATGAGACAAAGAAATTACTCACATCCATATCATTTGTGTTATCAGAGTAAAGTAGGACCAATGAAATGGCTTGAACCTGCTACGGATGAGATGATAGAAAATTTGAGTAAAAATGGAATTAAGAATCTACTAGTTATTCCTATCAGTTTTGTATCTGATCACATTGAAACACTTTTTGAACTGGATATAGAATACAAACACGTCGCTGACTCGTGTGGTATAGAAAATTATTTTGTAATGAACGGATTGAACGATTCTGATATGTTTATAGATGCTCTGGAAGATGAGGTGTTGAAAGTTTTGAGTTGAAGTTTGTTTTTATGCTGAGATTTTTTTATGTAAATGATACTCTTGTGGAAATATTGATAAACCAAAATAAATTTCGGTGAAGAAATGAAAACTAAAATATCATTATTAATGTTTTTAATATTAATTGCAAACTTAAAAGCACAAGAGAGCAAACTTATGAATAATCCATTTTTCAAAACCTGGGATACACCTTTTCAAACACCTCCATTTAATGAAATTAAAAACGAACACTTTTTACCTGCTATTGAAGAGGCTATAAGATTAGAAAAGGAAGAAATAGAAAAAATTTCTAATAATCCAGAACCACCAACATTTGAAAATACTATTGAAGCATTGGAATTAAGTGATGAATTACTTGATAAAATTACTAATGTTTTTTATGGTCTAAATGGTGCCAATACAAATGATGAGCTTCAGGCAATTGCACGGAAAGTTACTCCGATGTTATCAAAACACAATGATGATATTTATTTAAATGAAAAACTATTTAAGAGAATTAAAATATTGTATGAACAAAGAGAGAAATTAAATCTAACTCAAGAGCAAAATAGATTACTTGAATTCTATTATAGTAATTTTGTTAGAAATGGTGCCAATCTCAACGAAAAAGATAAAGAGGAATTAAGAAAAATTAATGAAGAACTTTCTATTCTTTCACTTAAATTCAATGAAAATTTACTTAAAGAAACAAATGCAGTTGCACTCGTAATTGATAAAGAGGAAGATTTAGTCGGACTGCCAGAAAATGTCGTTAAATATGCAGAGGAACTCGCTGAGGAAAAAGGTTTTAAAGGTAAATGGGTCTTTACACTTCAAAAGCCAAGCTGGATTCCATTTCTTCAATATTCTCCAAAAAGAGAATTAAGAGAAAAATTATTTAAGGCATACATCAATCGTGGTAATAATAATAATGAATATGACAATAAAAAAATTATATCAAGAATAATTTCTCTTAGAGTAAAAAAGGCAAATCTACTTGGATATAAAACGCATGCAGATTTTATACTCGAAAGAAACATGGCAAAGAATTCTGAGAATGTATATAAATTTTTAAATGAGCTATGGGCACCCGCAATTAAAAGCGCAAAAATGGAAATTGATGAGATGCAAAAAATAATTGATAAAGAAGGAGGAAATTTTAAACTACAACCATGGGATTGGTGGTACTATGCAGAAAAAGTAAAACAGGAAAAATATTCACTTGATGAAGAAATGCTTCGTCCATATTTTAAGATGGAAAATGTATTATATGGTGCATTTGAAGTTGCTTCAAAACTTTATGGAATAAAATTTATTGAGCGGAACGACATTCATGTTTACCATCCCGATGTAAAAGTATTTGAAGTTCAGAAAGCTGATGGAAAGCATGTTGGGGTTTTCTATGCCGATTATTTTCCGAGAGATGGTAAGAGAAGTGGTGCATGGTCAGGCAGTTTCAGAAGCCAATCAAACATTAAAGGTAAATTTATCACTCCAATAGTCTATAATGTTGGAAATTTTTCAAAACCTACAGCAGATAAACCTGCTTTAATGAGTATGGATGAAGTCAATACATTATTTCATGAATTAGGTCACGCACTTCATTCATTATTTTCTAATACTACATATCGTGGCTCTAAATGGGTACCAAGAGATTTTGTCGAACTCCCCTCTCAAATTATGGAAAACTGGGCATTTGAACCTGAAGTTCTTAAAATGTATGCTAAACATTATCAAAAAGGGGAGGTAATTCCTCAGGAATTAATTGATAAAATCGTAAAATCAAAATTGTTTAATCAGGGATTTGAAACAGTAGAATATCTTGCTGCATCCTTTCTTGACATGGATTGGCATACAATTTCCGATACAAATGAAAGAGATGTTATTGAATTTGAAAAAGAATGTTTTGAAAAAATTGATAAGTTACCTGAAATTGAATCAAGATACCAAACAACAAATTTTGCACATATTGTTGGTGGTTATTCTGCAGGATATTATAGTTATATCTGGGCTGCAGTACTCGACGCAGATGCTTTCGAAGCATTCAAAGAAAAAGGGGATTTATTTGATAAAGAACTTGCAACTGCATTTAGAAACTTTATTCTTTCAAAAGGTGGTACTGAAGATCCAATGATACTTTATAAAAAATTTAGAGGTCGAGAACCAAAAGCTGAAGCTTTACTCAAACGTCGTGGTCTGAATTTATAACTATTAAGCAAATCTACGAGTAATCTATGGATAGTAAAATTCTAATATTAGGAGCGGGAATCTCAGGGCTTTCAACTGCATTCTGGCTTAATAAAAAGGGCCATGATTTAATAATACTCGAAGCTCGAGATGAACCCGGTGGTTCTATGCAAACTGAAATGGTTGATAATTTTCTGATCGACTACGGACCAAATAGTGGACTTGAAACAACTCCTTTAATTCAAACGATAGTTGAAGATGTCGGATTGTCAAAGGAATTTGTATATGCTAATCAAGCTTCAAATAATCGTTATATCTTTAAAAATGGTGAACTTCACACTTTACCTATGAGTCCACTACTTTTTATTAAGACAAAATTATTTTCGTCAAAAGCAAAATTGAGATTACTTGCTGAACCATTTATTGGTAAATCTGAGGATGGATATTATCAAAGTGTTGCAGAATTTGTAAGAAGAAGATTAGGTATTGAATTTTTAGACTATGCAATTGACCCATTTGTAAGCGGTGTATTTGCAGGCGACCCGGAAAGATTAAGTGTAAAATCTGCATTCCCCAAGTTATATCGACTCGAAGAAGTTTATGGTGGATTATTTAAAGGTATGGTAAAAGGAGCAAAAGAAAGAAAAAAACGAGCTGAACAGTCAAAACAAAGTGCAAAAATGTTTTCTTTCCTAAATGGGATGCAGTATTTCCCTAAAGCAATTGCTTCGAAAATGAATGAAAAGATAATTTATAATTGCAATGTAATTAATGTTAAAAAAGTAAATAATAAATGGGAAACAACTTATATTCAAAATGGTGTTGAAAAAAAAATAATTTCTGATATTATTATTTCAACTGTACCTGCTTACATTGCTTCCAGAATATTTTATGAAGTGGATTCAGAATTATCAGCTCACTTAAATGAAATTTACTATCCACCTGTTATGGTTTTATATCTCGGGTTTAATAAAGAACAAGTTGGACGAAAACTTGATGGTTTTGGCTTCTTAATTCCATCAAAAGAAAAAAAACATTTTCTTGGTGCTATATGGAATTCTGCTATCTTCCCTAACAGATGTGATGAAAATAAAGCAGCATTCACTTTATTTATTGGCGGTGCTCGCTCTCCTCATTTATTTGATATTGAGATTGAAAAATTAATTGATATGGTCTTAAGTGAATTTAAAGAAATAATGAGAATTTCAACTGAACCTGTGTTGATAAAATATAAACTATGGGAAAAAGCAATACCTCAGTATAATCTCGGTTATATAAAACACGAACAATATTTTGAAAAATTCGAATCAAATAATTTTGGACTATATTTAAGAGGTAATTATAGAGGCGGAATTTCTGTAGGAGATTGTATCAAAAACTCCGAGATAAACATAAAAATTCTGGAATCATAAATAAATATTTTTCGTATTCATTGCGGAGATAGAAAGAAAAATAGACTGTATTTGAATGATTCCAATTCCTTTTTTTATCATCTAATAAGAACGATTTTAGATATTATGTTACAAAAAATGTTTTAATTCTCTTTTAATTGGAATTGCAAATGAATGCATTGGAAAAGGAGCATATATATATAATTTTTGGAGCATCTGGAGATCTTACAAGAAGGAAATTAATTCTTTCTCTTTATTCATTATATACTCAAAATATGCTCCCAGAAAAATTCATTGTACTTGGGGTTGCTAGAACAGAATATTCAAACGAAGAATTCAGAAACCTGATGATTAACTCAATTAAAGAGTTTAATGTCTATGGGGATAATTCTAAAATAAATGAATTTGCAAAACATTTGTTTTATCAACAAATACAATATGCAGAGTTTGATTCATACCAGAAATTAAAAAATAGAATTTATGAAATAATAATTGAAATAGAAATTCCTGGAAATATGATTTTCTATCTTTCTACTCCTCCTCACCTATACGATAAAATTCCTTTTAATCTTGCAAAAGCTGGCTTAAACATTGAAGATGATGGTTGGAAAAGATTAATTATAGAAAAACCCTTTGGTTTTGATTTATACTCAGCTATACAATTGAAAAATATATTATTAAAAGACTGGAAAGAAGAACAGATCTATAGAATAGACCATTATCTAGGAAAAGAAACAGTACAGAATTTGTTGGTGACAAGATTTTCAAATGGAATATTTGAACCATTGTGGAATAGAAATTACATACATCACATTGAAATTACTTCGGCTGAGAATATTGGTGTAGAAAACCGCAGCGGTTACTATGATAGCATTGGTGCATTGAGGGATATGATACAGAATCATCTATTGCAGATTGTTGGTTTAATTGCTATGGAACCCCCTTCAGCTTTAGAACCTTTTTCGATACGAAATGAAATTTTAAAGGTTTTTCAATCTTTACGTCCCATTAAAAAAGATGAAGTGCCTTATATAGCAATCAGGGGACAATATACTTCCTCTGTAATAGATAATCAGGTAATAAAAGGCTACCGTGAAGAAAATAATATTAATCCAGAGTCAAAAACAGAAACATACGCAGCTATAAAATTTTTTATTGATAACTGGCGATGGGGCGGAGTTCCTTTTTATATAAGAACTGGCAAAAGATTACCTGCTCGTGTAACTGAAATTGTAATACATTTTAAACCAACACCCCATTTTCTTTTTTCAAGAAATGGTACATATGAAGCATGTAATAAATTAATTATAAGAATTCAACCTGACGAAGGAATGTTATTAGAAATTGGTATTAAAACTCCTGGACTCGGTTTTAATGTTCAAAATATTAATCTCAGTTTTAAATATTCTGAACTTACACACCAAAGAATTCCAGATGCATACGAAAGATTGTTATATGATGCTATTAATGGTGATAATACTTTATTTGCACGAACAGAAGAAGTAATCTCTGCCTGGAAGTTTCTTACTCCTATAATCGAAGAATGGAAAGATAATCCCATAATCCCATTGTACGGTTATCCAGCGGGCACATGGGGACCTAAAGAATCGGAAAATTTATTCCAGGATAGAACTATTAAATGGCATTATCCCTGTCGAAATTTAACCAATAGTAATTCATATTGTGAATTATGAAAAACAGTAAGATAATTGTTTTTGATAATGTCAAATCATTAACTGATTTTTCTTTTGATTATTTTAATCGTGAAATAAATAATTTGCAGGCAAATAACTTTTTCACGATCGCTTTATCAGGTGGTACAACCCCAGAAAAAATATATAATTTTTTTTCACGTAATTATTCTGATAAAATTGATTGGGAAAGGATAAAAATATTCTGGGGTGACGAAAGATGTGTTCCACCGGATGACAAAGAAAGTAATTTTAGAATGACTTTTGAAAATCTTATAAAACATATTCATATACCTGAAAAAAATATATACAGAATTTATGGCGAAAACGAGCCGCATAAAGAATCTCATAGATATTCAGAGCTATTAAAAAGAGAATTAAGGATTGTAAACAACATTCCCTCCTTTGATTTAATTATTCTTGGATTGGGCGATGATGGTCATACAGCTTCAATTTTCCCGGAACAAATACATTTAATTAATTCAAATGAATTATGTGTTACAACAGTTCATCCTGTAAGCAATCAAAAGAGAATTACAATAACGGGTAAAATCATAAACAATGCAAAAAAAGTTGCCTTTCTTGTTATGGGAGAGAAAAAATCAAAAATAGTTTTTGAAATTCTAAATGAAAAAGAAAATGCAATGCACTATCCTGCCTTTTATGTAAATCCTCAATCAAATAATTTAACATGGATCATTGATAAAGAAGCAGCTAAATTACTTGATTGTTCTGATTGTATTTATATTTAATAAAGAAAACTTTGAAATATAATGTCTATAATCTTAAGTTTAGTTATAAGAATTTAAAAACTTAATCAGGATAACTTATGGCATCATTCCCAATCAAAAGATTAAGAAGATTAAGATATAATCCTATAGTCCGCGATATGGTACGCGAGACTCAATTGAATAAAGATGATTTAATTTATCCATTATTTGTTGTACCTGGTAAAAATGTAAAAAAAGAAGTTAGGTCAATGCCTGATGTTTATCAAATGTCTATAGATGTTCTTGTAAATGAGTGTAAAGAAGCTGAACAACTCGGTGTACCAGCTGTAATATTGTTTGGAATACCTGAACACAAAGACGAAATGGGTTCCGAAGCTTATAATCCAGATGGAATAATTCAAAGAGCGGTAAGAGAGATAAAAAGGAATACATCGAATTTACTGGTAATAACAGATGTATGTTTGTGTGAATATACGTCTCATGGTCATTGTGGTATTCTTGATGGTGAAAGAATATTAAACGATGAAACTGTAGAATTACTGGCAAAAGAAGCATTAACACATGTTCAGGCAGGTGCAGATATTGTAGCTCCTTCTGATATGATGGATGGAAGAGTATTAGCAATCAGAAAACTTCTTGATGAAAATGGTTTTACAGAAATTCCAATTTTAAGTTATGCCGTTAAATATGCATCAGGTTTTTATGGACCTTTCAGAGATGCTGCTGAATCAGCACCCGCATTTGGAGATAGACGTTCTCATCAGATGGATGTTGCAAATGCTCTCGAGGCTTTGAGAGAAGCAGAACTCGATATTGAAGAAGGAGCAGATATTATAATGGTAAAACCAGCTGGTGCTTATCTTGATATTATTTGGCGAGTTAAAGAAAAATTTGGAATGCCAACTGCAGCATATCAGGTTAGTGGTGAATACTCAATGATTAAAGCAGCATCTCAATTAGGCTGGATTGACCAGGAAAGAATTATGATCGAAACTCTTACATCAATAAAACGTGCAGGCGCGGATATGATATTAACCTATTTTGCCAAAGATGTCGCAAAATATATCGATAGAAATCGATAATGAATTTTTCTATATTTTTTTGATAGTGATGCTGTATAACAATCTTAAATATTCTGTCTGTATAAAACACTACTCGAATATATTAAAAAGTTTATCTTACTTCATTTTCAAATGTAGACTATCATAGTTCGAATTTTATATAAATAAAACAACCTGATGATGCTTTCCAATAATTTTAACATGAAATTGTTCTTATTAAAAAATAATTTTATATCAAATCCTGTTATAGGAATAATTGAAATAATGTTAAACTGTGATTGTGCATTAAAAGTTAGTTAATATTCGTTGTTAAATTCTTTTTTTATTTTACTATTTTAGATTATTGAAAGTTTTATATTTGTTTTGAAAAATAATAAGCTAATACAATCTGGATTCAAAAGAAAATTTAACTTAAAAAGTACTTTTGCTGCTCTGAAATCTCCTAATTATAGATTATGGTTTCAGGGACAAATTATTTCTTTATTTGGATCCTGGATGCAAATTACTGCACAGTCATTCTTCATTTTTGAATTAACCCACTCTCCTGCGTTTCTTGGTTATGTAGGTTTTGCAAACGGAATTCCAACATGGTTATTTATGCTGTATGGCGGAGTTTTAGCAGATAGATTCCCTAGAAGAAAAATTATTATTGTTACTCAAATAATAATGATGCTATTGGCGTTTTTTTTAGCAATATTAACATTTACAAAATTGGTTCAGGCATGGCATATAATTATTTTAGCTTTCTTACTTGGTGTTGTAAATGCATTTGATGCACCTGCACGACAGGCTTTTGTAAATGAATTAGTAGGTAAAGAAGATTTAATAAATGCCATTGCATTAAATTCAACTATGTTTCATACAGCTGCTGCAATTGGACCAGCATTTGCTGGCGTCGTTTATGCAATTTTTGGTCCCGGATGGTGTTTTACTATAAATGGAATTTCATTTTTACCAGTAATTTATAACTTGTTACGAATGAAAATAAATTCACAAAATATAAGAGCCCAGAGTAAATCAATTTTGAAAGAATTTCTTGATGGTATTAAATATTTAAAAACACAAAAATTGATTCTATTGATAATGCTTGTTGTGGCTTTTACAAGTATGTTTGGGTTAAATATTGTAACTCTTTTTCCTGCATGGGCAGTAAAAATATTGCATGGAAACGCAGCAACTAATGGATTACTTCAAACAGCAAGAGGTATTGGTGCGGTTCTTTGTGCTCTAATGATTGCTACTGCCAGTAAATATTTAATTAGAGGAAGAGTACTTACTATCGGAATGATTTCACTTCCGATTTTTATGATCTTGTTCTCATTTAATAGAACTTTTGTAATATCTATTTCATTATTAATTTGTATAGGAGCTGCAATACTTGCAATTAATAACCTTTCAAATGGATTAACACAAACTCTTGTAAAAGAAGAATTTCGTGGTAGAGTGATGGGAGTCTATAGTTTTAGCTTTTTTGCCCTAATGCCAGTAGGTTCATTATTCATTGGTACACTCGCAGAACATCTGAGTTCTCCTTTTGCAATTTTAGTAAATGGACTTATCCTGCTGGTTGTGTTTGGAATGATATTATTTAATTACCCTGGCATAATAGAAATTGAATAAAATCAGATAGAAATTTCTTTAGGATCATTTTCTAATTCAACTATCTTCCATTCATTTTCTTCCTTGTTAAATTCCGTAATTTTTTCTAAAGGGACTTTGAGATATTTTCCTATTGCGGTTACAGCAATTTCTCCATTTGCCAGAATAATTTCACCGCTACCTTCGAATATTCGATTATTTTCTGAAGTAATTCTACCTATAACTTTTAATTCCTCATTTAATGGGATTGGCTTTTTAAATTTTACATTTAATTCAATCGTAACTCCCCAAATTTCTTCTTCATGATGATTTAATATAGCCCTGCCAATTGTTTCATCTAAAATTGCCGAAGCAATACCTCCATGCAATCTTCCAGGATAACTTTGATGCTCTTCTAAAGGCTTGAAAATTGCAATAAGTTCTTTGTTATCTGTAATGTAAAAGTGAGCTTTAATACCAAATTTGTTTTTTAAACCACACACAAAACATAATTTTGAGTTGTGCTGTTTGCCAATAATTTTATATAACATATTATCTCCAGAAAATGCTTAATCAAAATTACTAAATGATAATAAATTATTTTGGAAATACTTTATAGGAGAACCTTGTGCTGGTAAATAATAGTGTTCGAGATTGATTGTGGAATAATCTGGAATTACATTAGTCTCAATGTATTAAATAACTATTGAATTGCTTCACCAAATAATGTTGCTGAAGTAGCTCGATTAATTTTTACTCTAACATAATCACCAATTTTTATATTATCCTTTTTGGTTATAATTACTACTTTATTTGTATCAGTCCTTCCTGATAAAAACTCCTTAGATTTTTTACTAAAGCCCTCAACTAAAATTGTTTCTTCTGTGCCAATAAGTTCTTGGTTAATTTCATAAGAAATTTTTTGTTGTAATTCAATTATTTCATTTAATCTTCTAATTTTAACTTCTTCGGGAACATCGTCTTTCATATTATAGGCTTTAGTCCCTTCTCGAGGAGAATATCTAAACATATAAGCACCATCATAACGTACATGTTTTATAACATCTAATGTCATTTGATGGTCTTCTTCTGTTTCTGTTGGGAAACCTGCGATAATATCTGTTGAAAGACTTACCCCAGGAATTATTTTTCGAGCTTTTTCAATAAGATTAAGATAATGTTCAATCGTGTAAGACCTATTCATTAATTCTAAAATTCTGTTTGAACCTGATTGAACGGGGAGATGAATGTAATTGCAAATGTTGTTATGCAATGCAATTGTATTCAATAATTTATCAGACATATCCTGTGGGTGAGAAGTAGTAAATCGAATTCTCATACTTCTATCAACAGACGCAACAGCAGCTAATAAATCCGCAAAGTCTTTTCCATTATCGTTGTATGAATTTACATTCTGTCCAAGTAGTGTTACTTCTTTGAAGCCACGTTCAGATAATTTTTCTATTTCTTTAATAACTGATATTAAAGAACGACTTCTTTCCCTACCACGAGTAAATGGGACAATACAGAAAGAACAGAATTTATCACAACCTCTCATTACTGCAATCCATGCGCTTATGCCATCTTCACGATATGGTTCAATATCCTCATAGGTTTCTGTTTTTGAAAGTTTAACTCCTATCCCTTTTTCCCCCCCATATGCGAGTTCTAAATATTCTGGTAATCTCCTATATTCATCAGGACCAACTACTACATCTACTATTTTTCTTTCTTCGATTAATTTCTTGCGTAATCTTTCTGCCATACAACCTAAAACACCTATAATGGTAGAAGGATTATGTTTTTTTATACTTTTGAAATGATCTAATCTGTGAAATACTTTGTCTTCGGCATTTTCTCTTACACTGCAAGTATTTAAAAGAATTACATTTGCTTTTTCAAGTTCTTTTGTAATTTCGTAACCTTTTCCTTTAAGTATGCCCATTACTAATTCTGAATCGGCAACATTCATCTGACAACCGTAGGTCTCTATGTAAACTTTATTATTCATTCTCATAAATTTTTATTTGGGGATTCAAAACTAAAAATTATAATGATGATTAACAAGACATAATAACTTAAAATTAAAGAAAGTTGAAAGGTCGATTAATTCAGCTTTTATTATGGTTAATTAAGTTTATTGACAATTTTCAAAATTCTTATTCCATAATTCAGGTAAGAATTTGAATTACTAATTACAACTAATTGCCAAATTACTTACTTTAAGTTTTTTATGAGTGAATTTGCCACTTAAAGAATATTTAAATCAATAAAAAAAGAGAGACGGATTTTGGGGTGTCCGTCTCTCAGATACTTTTCAAAATAAAATTTATTACCAGATTTTTACAATTTTATCATCAGGATTACGCATTGGTTCGCCGGGTTTAACATCAAATGCTTCAAAAAATTCCGGCATATTCATAAGCGGTCCATTTACTCTTTGAACAGATGGAGAATGTACATCTGTTTTAACCTGAAGTTTTAATGCTTCTGGACGTATGTTTGTAGCCCATACTTGAGCCCAACCAAGGAAAAATCTTTGTGCAGGTGTAAATCCATCAATAATTTCGCCTTTTTTAAATTGTTCTGTTTTCTTAAATGCTTCAAATGAAATTGTAAGTCCACCTAAGTCAGCTATATTTTCACCCAGTGTTAATGCACCATTTACTCTAAATGTATCAATTACAACAAAATTGTTGTATTGTTTTACTAATTTTTGAGCACGCTGTTGAAATTTTTCGTTGTCTTCTTTTGTCCACCAATCTCTAATGTTTCCATTTTCATCATACTTTCTTCCCTGATCATCAAAGCCGTGTATTATTTCGTGACCAATTACTGCACCAATCGCACCATAATTTATTGCATCGTCTGCTTTGGGATTAAAGAATGGTGGTTGAAGAATTCCTGCTGGAAATGTAATTTCATTTTTAGTCGGTGAATATGAAGCATTAACTGTTTGAGGTGTCATACCCCATTCAGACTTATCTACAGGTTTACCAAGTTTTTTAAGATTCTCTTTTTTTGCCCACAGAGCTACTCTTCTTAAATTTTTGAAGTAAGAATCCCTCGCAATCTCTAGTTCTGAATAATCTTTCCATTTATCCGGATAACCAATTTTTACTCCGAATGTACTTAATTTTTTTAACGCTCTTTGTTTTGTTTCATCGCTCATCCATTGAAGATTTTTTATACTTTCTTCCATTGCTACAAGTAAATTATTAACCATAGCTTTTACTCTTTCTTTGGATTCTGGTGGAAAGACTTTAGCAACATAAATTTGCCCGAGCAATTCACCAATTGTTCTATTAATTACCCCTATTATTCTTTTCCATCTTGGTTCAATAACTTTTTGACCTCTTAAAAATTTGCCTTCAAATTCAAATTGCTCATTGACAAATGGCGAATTTAATGCTCCAGCAGTTGAACGTAATACATTCCATTTAAGATAAATCTTCCAATCTTCCAAAGGAATTTCTTTTATCAATTTTGAAACACTCTGAATAAACCTGGGTTGATTTACTACAACAACACCAATATTTTCAATACCTAGGTTTTCAAAGTATTTATCCCAATCAATATCTTCTGATATCGATTTTAGATTATTATATGTCATTTTATTGTATGTTTTATGTGGATCACGATTTTCTAATCTTGTGTTTGAAACCTCCGCAAGCTTGGTTTCGATATCCATCACTATTTGAGAATATTTATTTGCTGTTTCTTCGTCAATATCAATAAGCCTGAATATATTTGAAATATGTTTAACGTATTTCTCCCGAATTTCTTTAGAACGAGGATCATCTTTTGTGTAATACTCAACATCTGGTAATCCAACTCCGCCCTGAGATATTATTCCAATATTTAAATCACTCATTTTGGCATCAATACTTACAAAAAAATTAAATAAAGCAGGGATTCCAGTTAAGTGAAATTCTGATATGGTTTTAATAAAATGCTTTTTGTTCGTAATGTTATCTATTTGTTGAAGATAAGGTTTAATTGGATTATAACCTGCCTTTTCAATCCGTATCGAATCCATTCCCGTTGCATAAAAATCACCAATCTTTTGTTGTGGAGTTCCTTTTGTTAAATTTTTGTTGCCTGCAAGTTCTTCAACAATTTCTTTGAGAATTTTATTATTATGCTCAGAAAGAATAGAAAAAGAATTCCATCGAGTCTGATCATCCGGAATTGGATGATTCTTAGCCCAGTTTCCAACAGCAAATTGATAAAAATTCACTGATGGTGATACACTTCTATCAAGATTATTAAGATCGAAGCCATTAGATTTGTTATCACTATGGCTTGTAAAATTATTGTACGATATGAAGAAAAATAAAATTAATAGCAGAAAATTAAATTGCTTTTTCATAAAAGCTCCTATTAAATTTTTTGAACAGTTATTAAGACGATTATTTAGCATAAATCGTTTTACTTTATAAGTAAAATTATCATATTAATTTTATTTGACGAAATTATTTTAGAAGAGTGATTGAAAAGCGACAAAGTATTGGTTGAATTTATTAATCCAGCATGAACTTTTGTGCATTGAGATATGGATTGCCATTGAATATTGCAGAAACCACAGCTATGGCATCTACAAAGTTTATTATTAAATTGTAATTATGTTCATTTATGCCACCTATTGCAACTACAGGAATTTTCAATTTCTTTTTTGCTTTTTTTAATAAATCAATAGAATTTACTACTGGTTCACATGGTTTTGTAACTGAAGGAAAAATAGCTCCAAATGCAACATAGTCTGCTCCTAATTTCTCAAATTTCAAAGCTCTTTCTATATTATCATAGCATGAAATACCAATTATTTTGCTCTTCAGGATTTTTTTTATTTTCATAAAAGTTTCAATTTCATTTACTCCTAAATCTTCTTTTCCCAGATGAACTCCATCAGCATTACTTTCCAGAGCAACATAAGGATCGTCATTTATTATTAGAGGAATATTGTATTTATTAGTTATAAGTTTTACACGTTTTGCTCTTTCTAATCTTTTTTCAAAACTGTGATATTTATCCCTTAACTGAATAACTTTTACTCCACCCAGAATTGCTTGTTCAACTTTTTCTTCAAGGGTTTCGTCAGCTATTAGATTTTCATCTGTAATTGCGTATAAACCTTTTATTCTTTCCATAGCCATCTGTGATTTAGTGGGCCAAAACCATGTCCAATCATAATTTCATTATTTAACGCGTTTTGAATGTAATTTCTTCCTTTTTTTATTGATGAAATAACATCAAAACCTTTAGCTATGTAAGCTGTTATTGCAGCAGAGAAAGTACATCCAATTCCATGAGTATTTTTTGTATTTATTCGCGGGTATTCAATAAATTCAATTTTATCACACGAGTAAATTAAATCATAAACATTATTATCAATAGAAAGATGACCTCCCTTAAGTACAACATATTTTACTCCGAGCTTATAAATTTTTTCAGCTGCTTTGATCATATCTTCTCTGGAAAAAATTTTGATACCGGAAATAATTTCAGCTTCGGACTTATTAGGAGTAATTACAGTAGCTAATGGTAAAATTCTTTCTATAAAAAATGTAATAGAACTTTCAATTAATAATTGAGAGTTATCCTTTGCACGAAATACGGGGTCGACAATTAAATTCTGTATATTGAATTCTTTTAGTGCTACTTCAACATTTTCGATAATATCTGAGTTTGAGAGCATTCCTGTTTTTGCAGCATTGATTTTTATATCGGAAGCAATAGCTTTGATTTGTTTATAGACGAGCCATCCTGGTAAATTGTAAATATCTTTGATTCCACCTGTATTCTGGGCGGTAATTGAAGTAACAGCAGAAGTGCCATATACATTTAATGCCATAAAAGTTTTCAAATCAGCCTGTATACCGGCACCAGCACTGCTGTCACTTCCTGCAACGGTTAATACTACTGGTATAGAATTCAAGCTTATCCCTTAATTTAATTTCATCTCAAAAGCATTAGCAATTGCTTGCCAGAATGGATCGACTCTCGGATGTTCTAATTTTTTTGTTTCATTATTTTCAAAAATCCATTTTCCTTTTTCTTCCGGGAGTATTTCACCAATTATTGCACTATCAATTCCGGCCCTTTTCAATTCATTTATTAATAAATCTGCTTTTTGAGGTTTGACTGTAATTACAAGAGTTCCTTCACTAATTGAAATATAAGGGTCCATATCAAACAGCTGGCAAACTGCATTTACTTCGGGCAGGACAGGAATTTTGTCTTTATAAATTATAATCCCTTTTTGACTTGCCTGAGCTACTTCATATACTCCACCTATTACACCACATTCAGTCGCATCGTGCATCGATGTTACGCCTTCTTCTCTCACACCAATTTTTACAGCAGTTAGTGCATCTTCTACAGTACTCATTTTATAAAATAGATTTTCTGCCTTAGAAAATATTTCATCACCAAGCTTTTCTTTAATGTAATTTTTAAAAGTGTTTGAAAAAATTCCAACTGCTTCTATAGCAGCACCTTTTGTTATAACAACATAGTCTCCTGCCTGGGCAAATTTTGGAGTAAGGTATTTATCTTTTGATCCCAGGGCTATAAAAGTTGCACCACCTACCATAGGATAGTCTGTTCCAGTATATCGAGCTGTATGACCAGTTATAATTGAAGTTCCATATTTTTCACATTCTTGATGTATAACTTTCCAGACTTTTTCAAATTCATCTTCTGTAATACTCATTGGGAGATTAAAGTCGAAAACTGCATATGAAGGAGGAAATCCACTTGTAGTAATATCGCTTGCTAAAATATGCCAGGCAAACCAGGCTGCTTTTTCCCAACCATACTGAGGTACAATGTAAATTGGATCGGTAGTTACTGCCATAACTGTATTATCAGAAACTTCTACTATTCCTATGTCTATTCCATGATGAGGAGGTACAATTACATCATCTCTTCTGGCACCAAGTTGGGGATAAATATAGTGATTAAAAAATTCCGGACTAATTTTACCAATAGCCGGAAATTGAGCTTTAGTCATTATAAACCTCCATAAGTTTATTGTTGCGGATTGTATGTTCTACTAAATTCATTGGACAGAATGGACCACACATCGAACAGGCATCTGTTTTACTTGCTCTTTTCTCGAATATTTTTTTTGCTTCGTTGCCATATAAAGCAAGTTCAAATTGTTTATCCCAATCGAGTTTATACCTTGCTTGACTCATTTTTTTATTTCTTTCAATTGCAATTTTATTGCCTCGGGCAATATCTGCTATATGAGCTGCTATTTTAAAAGCTATTAAACCTTCTTTTACATCATTAACAGTTGGAAGTCCTACATGTTCAGTTGGGGTAATATAGCAGAGCATATCTGCACCATGCCATCCTGCTAATGCACCGCCTATAGCACCAGCGATATGATCATAACCAACTGCTACGTCTGTAGGAAGCATTCCTAATATATAAAATGGTGCACCTTTAGTAAGTTTTTTCTGAATTTGTACATTTGTCTGGATCTCATTAAGCGGTATATGACCTGGTCCTTCAACCATTACCTGAACCCCTGCTTTATTTGCTCTTTCGACAAGCTCTCCGATTATCATCAACTCTGCAATCTGTGCTCTGTCTGTTGAATCATCTATACTTCCCGGCCTTAATCCATCTCCTAATGAAAGTGTTATATCATATTCGTGTGCTATTTCAAGAAGTCTGTTGTAATATTTATAAAGAGGATTTTCTTCTTTATTTTTTAGCATCCATGCAGCAATTAATCCCCCACCACGAGATACAATCCCGGTAGTTCTATTTTCATTCTGGTATCTCCTTAATGTTTCAAGAGTAACACCGCAATGTACTGTTATATAATCTACACCCTGTTTTCCATGTTCTTCAATAACTTCAAAAATATCGTCTGCTGTCATATCATAAATTGAGGATTTCTTAGCAACTTTAAATTCTGCTTCGTAGATTGGTACTGTACCCAGAGGGACTGTGCAAACATTTAGAATTTGTTGTCGAATAAATTTTAGATCGCCGCCAGTTGATAAATCCATTAGTGTATCCGTCCCGTATTGAATTGCTACATTGGCTTTTTCAACTTCTTCTTCTACATTGATATAGTCATAAGAAGTACCAATATTTGTATTGACTTTTACAGTAAGAGATTCTCCTATAGCAGTAAAGTTTTTAAGATTGGTATGATTTATATTAGCAGGAATTACAACCCTGCCATTTTTGACAAGTTCACAGATTTCATCTGTTGTTTTATTTTCTTTGTTTGCTACATATGTTATTGCATCTGTTACCTTGCCAGTGCGTGCATATTCTAATTGAGTCATATTACCTCCTTGATGATTAATTATAAATTCACCGTAGGAAGTATGGGGAGGGCTAAAAGGGTGTATAAATTTTTTTAACCTTCCCTACGCCGGTATTACCCGGATCAGGTTCAAGAGGCCGAAGTCGCATTACAGACTTCCTCTCAGCCGGGTTGTCCCCAGCTTCCTCGGTTATTACAAATATTAATATTTTTTTTCAGATTATCAATTTAAATACAAACTATCGCTAAATGAGTATAATTCTTATCCATCTATGAATTCTTTTACCTTATCATAAACTAAATCTACACTAAGTTCTTTAATGCATTTAAATTTTACATCTCTCCGACTGCATGTAAGCGGTTTTGGTGAATAATAAAAACAGGGAGAACATTCGAGTTCAAGAGATGCAATTTTATAATTTGTTTTCCATGGATGTATGTAATTTTTATTTGTAGGACCTATAATTGCAACTACATTTAATTTAAGTGCAGATGCTATATGCATCAAGCTCGAATCGTTTGTTACAAATATGTTGCATCTTTTCATTATAGATGCTGTATGTAATAATGAAGTTGTATTTACGCTAATAATATCTGGTCTATTTATTTTTTTAATATCGTCTTTTAATTTCTTTTCTTCAGGACCACCAAAAATTAAAATTTTTGCATTGTGATTTTCTATTAACTTTTTGCCAAGTTCAGCAAATTTACCTGTTTCCCATCTTCGCTTCTCATGATTTTTTAATGTCGAACATCCAGGATGAAAACCAATAACTAAATTATTTTCAGATATTTTATTTTTTTGCAGAAATTCTTTCCCAAACTTTAAATCCTCTTCACTTAAAATTAGCATTAGTTCATCAACATCTTCGAATTTTTTATTTGTTACTAATTCACATAAGCGTATGTTTTCTTCTACATTGTGTAAACTGTCATTTTCAAGTTCACGAAGATTATTAAGAAAGCCAAGATTTTGAAAATCTTTTCTTAAATATTTTATTGCTACTCTTTTTGGTGCGCCTATAATATAATTTATTAAGTTATATTCTTTCCGATTTGATGGATAAACATTAATTGAAATATCATACTGTTTTCTTAACTTCAATATAAAAATGAGTGATTTCAACTTCCCCTCTTTTAAAAACTCCCAGAAATGTATTTTAGAAATTTCCGGTAATCTCTCATAAATTTCCTTAACTCCTCTGTACATTACCAGAGCATCAATTTGCGAAGAAGGGAATTCCTGTTTTAATTTTTTAAGAGCAGGTGTAAACATTAATGCATCACCTATACCCGAGAGAGCATTTATGAGAATTTTCATATGTGGAAGCAAAATTTCTTTGTGTTGTTATCCATTGTAGAAAAGAGCATTTATAACTTTTCTTTTAATTTCTGTTCAGTTAAATGTGGCAAAAGCAGAGCAAATTAGATTCTAATTTATTTGCTCTGCTCTCACTTTTCATACCTTAATTTGACGTTGATGTATCTTTGTTTACAAGACTTTTATATTTTTCTATTAAACTTTTTACTGTTTGATCATATGGCAGATAAGTGGCCAGTTGATTTAATACATCAAGTGCTTCTCGATACATCTTTAAGTTTTTGTAATGTGTAAGTAAAATATCATATGGATTATTCCAGCTGGAGAAATCTTCTGGATTAGTTTTTAAGATTTGTTTTGTACGTTCGATAACGTCTTTAGCAAAAACGATATATTGTTTCATGTCGCCTGCTGTGAAATATAGAAGTGCAACATCATGCTCAATTCTGTAATCTAATGGAATAACAGAACGAGGAATTTTCTTTTCCATCATATTTAGTGTCTCAATGGCTTTTGTGCTGTCTTTTAATTGATATAAGTAGTAAATGGCAAGTCTTAAGAAAGTATTTCTGTAGTTTTGTGTAAGTCTTTCATGATTTTCATCAAAGAAAATGGTTTTATCATTCAAACCTCTGAATTTAAAGCCTGGTCTATAGGTTTTGCTGAAACCTTCTGATTCGTCGAAAAGTTGTTTTCTTGTAATCGGTTCGTTAATATATTCATAAGATTGCGAATCAAATTTTTTGGGTACTACCCTTAAAGCCACACCTTCCATTTGCATGTAGTCATTGAGATTGAGTTTGCTATCTTCTGAGCAAGTCATTGCAAAATAGACAGGTCTTTTCCATTTGCTTTGCATTAAAATATCAAGCACAACAAGATCCTGAACACGTATAGCTTTAATATTTCCATATTGAACAGGATTTTTCAATATCCAGGAGATTTTTTTCTTATTAATAATGGCTGTATCGGTAATTCCCCATTCTTTTATTACATCGTCTGTAATAGGTATAGAAACTTCTACAGGCTCCCATCGCTGAACAGTGAGTTGATCAATTTCTTCATCTGTAAAACTCAATTCTACTTTTTGTGCTCCATAAGGAGAAGTATTTTTTAGTTGTTTAATATACCAGGGTGTATTAAGTAGACTTAGATTAGCAATTCTAACATCACGTCGAACTCCTTCAACATCCTGGAGATACCAGAGCGGGAAGGTGTCGTTGTCACCATTTGTAAAGAGAATTGCGTTTGGTGCTACACTTTGTAAAAGATTATATGCATAATCCCACGGCACATAATTTCTTGAACGATCGTGTTCAAAATAGTTTGCTTTCAACATATTTACTGGCACTACAATAAAACCTGCAAGTAAAATAATGATTGTAACAGGTTTAAGATTTTTTATTTTATCGAATTTTTCATAAACGAACTCAATTAGTCCACGTATGCCAAATGCAATCCATAGAGAAAATACAAAAAATGCACCGACATAAAAATAATCTCTTTCACGCGGTTGTGGTTCCTGCTGATTTTGATAAAATGCTGTTAAATATCCAAGAAAAATAAACATTACAAGAAAAACCGATGCCATTTTCCAGTCTCTCCTGAAATGAAAATACAATCCAAATAATCCAATAAAAAATGGAATACCGTATAAATCCCTCCAGTCGATTCCGCTATCCTGATATGTCGATTTTCTTCCGATGTAATTCCAGAATAAATATCTGTTGAACATATGATCCATCTGATAACGAATTAGAAAATCTAAATCGCTCGAATAATTAGAATAAATTATTTGTTGATGTGGTTCATTTGAATATCTTCTTTTGAATATGGGGAAATCACCATACTGTTCTCGATTTAAATATGATTCTAATTCCGTAAATGTTTTTGGACTATTCATATTTATAGGAGTTTCTTGATTGGCACGTATAATAATCATGGCGTAGGTGGTTATGCCAATCATTGAAAAAAAGATACATTTAAAAATTAAATTGAGAGTTGGCTTGTTATTTTTTGCTGACCAGTAAATACCCAATCCCACAACGCCAAACAATAAGAAAGCTACTATTATATTTAACGTATAATTGTTGCCAGAAATTAATGTGATAAGTTTTGGTATATATTTTACAATTCCTGGATATACACTTATCAGTGCAATACCTCCAATAATAATTGGAATATAAAAAGAACTTCTTTGGAATATTTTTCTGTAAAGTGCACCCATGAATAATAAACTTATAACTGCAAAAACTATCCCGAATCTAAAATCAATTTGATTAAATTCTTCATAAGATGGAGGAGTTGATTCATTCTGCGAAGCCCACATAGCAAAAGCAACTAAAAGAATTATTATTGAATGAATTATAAAAATTATTGCAGTTTTTTTAAGAATTTCTTCATCTGTAACATATTTTCTGAAAACAACAACCATCACAATTGGAACTATTGCAAGAACAGACATCAAATGAACACCTGTTGAAAGCCCAATTAAATATGCAATTAATATTAAATATTTTTCATTATCGGGCTTATCTGCTTTTTCGTCCCATAAAATCATTAACCAGATAACTAGTGCTATAAAGAAACTAGAAAATGCATAAACTTCTGCTTCAACTGCATTAAACCAGAAAGTATCACTAAACGAAAGTGAAAGTGCTCCAATAGCTGAAGATAAATAAATCGCTAAAGCGTCTATTAAATTTTCTGGTTCCTTTTTTCTATAATTTTGTATCAGTTTAACTGCTATTAAATAAAGAAACATAACTGTAAAGGCACTCGATAAAACAGAAATCATATTTACACGTAAACCGATATTATCGGCAAATGGAATCATCGAAAAGAGTCGACCAAGAATTAAGAAGAATGGAGTACCTGGAGGGTGTGGCACCTGCATAGCATATGAAGATGCAATAAATTCCCCACAATCCCAGAAGGAAACAGATGGTTGAACTGTAGATAAAAAAACATAGAAACTTATTAAAAATACTACTCCAGCAATAATCCGATGTAATTTTTTATAATTCATTTGACCACCACAATATTATTTTAGGAATTTGGATTGTTAGAATCATTTTCACTTGTTTTTTTAAAAAGATAATCATAATTCTTCTTTTCACGGTTGACATGGTATTTTGTGTAAAGTGCTTTCAATCTTTCCATAGATAACTTATCGAGATCCTCATCATCTTTGTGCCGTTTAAGTAACATTTTGTAATCTTCTAATTCTTTCGAATCGAATTTTTTTTCGTACCTCTTTAATATTTCAAAATAATTTTTTTGTTCTCTTGAACTCATAAAATATTCTCATTTGTTAAATTAATCAGTGAAATTAATTAAAAATTAGTTTAATAAAAAGTTATATTTAATTAAAAGTTTTTCATTTATTATGCTACAAGTTTACAAAAATTTTAATCCAGAGGTTTCAATTATTTTACCAACTTATAATAGAGTAAATTACCTCGAAAGAGCAATTAACTCTGTTTTGAACCAATCTTTTAAAAATTGGGAATTAATTGTGATTGACGATGGAAGCACAGATAATTCGGCAAATCTTCTTGATAATTTTATAATGAAATATGAAAATATCAGATACTTGAAACACTCTAATAGAAAAACCCCCCTTTCAACTAATTCTGGAATTTTAGCATCAGTGGGAACGTATATAACTTTTTTAGGAAGTGATGATGAATATAAAATTGATCATCTTAAACTTAGAATTGATTTTATGTCAAATAACCCGGATATCGACTTGATTCATGGTGGTGTAGAAATTATTGGACCACCATATGTTAAAGATAAAAATGATTTAACACGATTGATCCATTTATCCGAGTGCATTATTGGAGGAACATTTTTTGGAAAACGAAAGGTGTTTTTTGAACTTGGAGGCTTTAGAAATTTGAATTATAGCGATGACTCTGATTTCTTTGAAAGAGCATATAAGAAATACAAAATTGCAAAAGTTGATTTCCCGACATACATCTATTACCTTGATACACCAGATAGCATTTGTTCAACAATACAATGATATATTTTATACTCATTAAACAGCTTTGAATGGTAAAATTAAAGTAATATTTTCATTATGATTAAATGTTTTTTGACGTTCTGCTCAGATTATTTTAATGTGTTCTTTGCTCATCTGACTTTTAAGAGAGTGACTTTCTGATTATTAATTGTTTAAAACCCAGGAATATTCTGTTTTGCAAATTTTTTATTAATCTTAATGGAATATTAATTCTGAAACACATTTATTAATAACCTTAATTGTTTCATAACCTCCCATCATTACCTTTCTTTTTTCTGGAGACATAGGTAGAAAAAATAATATTATGAGCTTAAAATAAATTATTGACACCGACAACAATGTTTCAATACTATGAATTTATTTGTAAAAAAGTTTGAATTATTTCTTCATGATAATATGTTAAAGTTTACTTTTGATATAACATTAAAATTTCCAGCAAAAAATATTATAAAAATGTGATTATAATAGTTAAGTAATACAAATGAACAAACAGTTATTCTTTCTATACAAAAATAGTTTTTCTTTTAATAAGCAATAAAAATCTTTATATTTATTAAATAATATTTACTCACTATCAATTGAGGTAAGAATGAATTATTCACTCGTAGTCAAAAATCTAACAAAAAGATTCAATGGTATTACTGCAGTTGATAATGTTTCGTTTGAAGTTCCCGATGGTTCAATATTTGGCTTAATAGGAAGAAATGGTGCTGGTAAAACGACAACAATAAGAATGATGATGGGAATTTATCTTCCAGATGATGGTGAAATTGTATTGCGCGGTGTGAAAGTTGGACAAGAGTTTAAAAATAAAGTTGGTTATCTCCCGGAAGAACGAGGACTTTATAAAAAGATGAAAGTCCTTGATACTATTCTCTACTTTGCAGAACTTAAAGGGAAATCTGGTAAAGAGATCGCAAAAAAAGCCGAAGATTATCTTAAAAAGTTTGATTTATACGATAGAAGAAACTCAAAAGTGGAAGAATTATCAAAAGGTAATCAGCAAAAAATTCAATTCATTACAACCATTCTTCACGACCCTGATTTTATAATACTTGATGAACCTTTTTCTGGCCTTGATCCTGTTAATATCAATATTTTGAAAGATATTATTCTTGAAATGAAGTCCGAAGGAAAAGTTGTAATTTTATCCACCCACTTAATAGATTATGCAGAAAAGATGTGCGATTATATTGCGATGATCGATCATGGAAGATTAATACTAAAAGGTTCCATAAGTGAAATAAAATCTAAATATGCACAAAATAATATAAGTCTTTCCTGCGAAGGGGATATATCATTTCTGAATAATTATTCAATAATAGAAAAAATTGAGAACTTTGGTAACACAACGGCAATTCGTGTTAAGGAAGCAAATCACATTCAGGAGCTATTGAAATTAATAGTTGAAAAAAATATTGTTATAAAAAAATTTATTGCAAATGATATTTCACTTCATGAAATTTTTATTGAATTGACAGGAAAAGACGACGAAAATGAAACTTCATTTAATCTTAGGGGGCATCATGATTAATTTTAGAGTAATTGCTGTAATAAAGCGTGAATTAAAAGAAAGATTATTTTCTAAAACTTTCATTATAATGACATTATTAATACCCGCCCTCTTGGTTGCTTTTACTGGGGTTCAGGTGTTATTGCGATCAACAGAAAGCAAAAATTTGAGATTTGAACTTATATCTGAAAATTCTAAATTGATCGAAAAATTTAAAAATGAATTTAATCAGAGTGATTTTGTAACAATAAAAAATTATAGGTTTGAGTATATTTCAATGTCGCGTGATGAACTGAAGAATTATCTCCAGAAAAAAAGAAACGATATAATAGAAGAAAAAATAACAGGGATTATCTTTGTTCCATTATCTGCAATGGAAGATAAAAAAATTGAATATTATTCAAAGTCACCCCAGAATTTCTCTTTATCACAAGAACTTGAAGGACCAATTAATAATGTTTTAATTGATACTTATTTTAATTCAAGAACTCTTACCCAGGAAGAACTCGACTTTGTCCGTAAAGGAATTGACTTCGCAGGTTTTAAAGTTTCTAAAGATGAAGATATTAAAAAAGAAGGTTACGGCAATATAATTTTAGCTTATGTATTCACATTTCTTTTGTACTTAAGCTTATTACTTGTAGGACAGATAACAATGCAATCAGTAATTGAAGAGAAAAGTAATCGGATCGTAGAAATAATTTTATCTTCTGTTAGTCCTGTCGAATTAATGACGGGTAAAATTCTTGGTGCAGCAATTACTGGAGCAGTGCAGATGGGTATATGGCTATTAACAATTCTTGCCTTTCTCTCTTCTGCCTGGTTTACATTACCGGAAGAAATTGTTATGAATATAAATCCTGATATCGTATTGTATATCTTGATTAACTTTTTTGTGGGCTTAATACTTTTTGTTTCACTTTTTGCAACTGTAGGTGCAATATTTGACAATCCGCAAGATGCCTCTTCTAGTACAATGCCAATTTTAATGTTAATTATTATTCCATTTTTTATTTCTATGTCAATAATGGAAAATCCTAATAAACCCTATGCAGAAATTGCTTCTTTGTTCCCATTCGCATCCGTCATTGTGATGCCAACAAGAATAACTATAATTGATGTTCCACTATGGCAACAGATTGTTGCTATTTTATTAAATATATTGACAATATTTGCTACATTTCCTGTAGCAGGCAAAATCTATCGTGTTGGGATTTTAATTACTGGCAAAAAACCAAAATGGTCAGAAGTAATAAAATGGATTAAATATAAGTATTAATAAAAATCACAAAAGATTTGAAATAAAAAGCCTGTAATATGAACAGGCTTTTTTATTAAAAATTATTTAGAAATCATTACTCTAAATTTATTCTTTACTATTTTCTCGCAGCATTAAATATGCATATACAGATATTCCAATCGCTACTATTAATTGCAAATAAATCGGTGTTGTAATCAAATTGCCATTAATAAATCCAAAAGAAATGAAAATGAATTTAATTGTGTAATAATAAAGTTTGCTTGCAATAATACTAAGAAACATTACAAAAAATTTATTATTGATTTTTTCATATAATAAAAAGAATAGATAAACATTTAAAGTCAATTCTGTTGCAATTATAATTGTTTTTAATAATTCTGGGTGACTTGCAATTAAATATGAAAATATTGGCAATACAGAAGCAAGTACGTAAGCATTTTTTCTGGAAGTATAAAATAATGAGATCAATAACATAATTCTCATTGGCTCTAATAAATATAACGGAACATTAACCAGGTGTGATAATGCGGGTGTTAATGTTATTATTGAAAGTGCAATTAAATCATAAGCTAATGAATTAATATTTTTTTCTTCAATTAATATTGTTTTGATATCCATTTTTTAACCAATAAATTTGTTTAATGTTGAATACAATATAATATATCTATATCTTTTAGTAAAAAAAATAATGGTAATTTAATATGAAAAGAAGAGATTTTATTAAAAAAAGTATTAAAGCAGGAGCAATTTTAAGTGCATCATTTTCATTACCTGGGTTTAATTATTTATTAAAAGAAAATAATTCATTTTCTCCAAACTATGATTTAGTTGCAATAAAAGGTGGCCAACCGGATGAAATGTTCGATGCAGGCATAAAATCATTAGGCGGAATGAAAACATTTGTCAGAAAAAACCAGACTGTATTGATTAAACCAAATATTGGCTGGGATGCACAACCCGAAAGAGCTGCAAATACAAATCCTAAACTTGTAGCAAGAGTAATTGAACATTGCTATCAGGCAGGTGCTAAAAAAGTTTATGTGTTCGACCATACTTGTGATGACTGGGAAAGGTGTTATTCAAATAGTGGAATAGAAAAAGCTGTCAAAAATTCAGGGGGCAAAATGGTACCTGCAAATACAGAAGGTTATTACCAGGATGTTGAAATTAAAAAAGGGAAAAAACTAAAAAAAGATAAGGTTCACGAACTCCTACTTGAATGTGATGTTTTTATTAATATACCAATTCTAAAACATCATGGCTCTACTAAATTAACAATATCAATGAAAAATTTAATGGGAACTGTTTGGGATAGAAGAATCTGGCATCGAACAGATTTACATCAATGCATTGCTGATTTCTCTACTTTTAGAAAACCCGACTTGAATATTGTAGATGCTTATTATGTAATGAAAAGGAATGGTCCTCGTGGCGTATCTCTTGCCGATGTTGTTCTTATGAAATCTCAGATTATATCTACAGATATAGTAGCTGCCGATGCAGCTTCAGCTAAACTATTCGGCTTCAACCCTGATGATATTCTATATATTTCTCTGGCCAAAGAGCTTGGCGTAGGAACCAGCGACTTATCCTCACTCAAAATAAATAGAATCGTTCTGTAACATGCTACGAAAAATTAGAATTATTCTGTCATTTGTTTTTTTTATTCCAACAACTATTCTTTTAGTAGATTTTACAGAAAATATTCCAGCTTCTTTAACAAAGTATATTCTTTATTTTCAGTTTGTCCCTTCGCTACTAAAAGCTTTTGTTGCTTTTACAATTTTTTCTACAGGATTTATTTTAATATTATTAATAACATCTTTAGCAGGTAGGATTTATTGCTCAACTATCTGTCCACTCGGATTTCTACAGGATATCGTAAACTTTATAGCAAGAAAAATTAAAAAGAGAAAAAGAAGGTTTGAATACTTAAAAGAACAGAAAATATTGAGATGGACTCTCCTTGCTATTTCTGTTATTACGCTCTTAATGGGATTTTCTATTGGATTGAATTTGCTCGACCCTTATAGTATTTATGGTAGATTTGCCGGGAATTTTTTTAGACCTGCCATAATTGGTTTTAATAATCTAATTTCTTCTGTATTAGTTAATCTAAAAATCTATTCCTTATATACTTACGAAATAAAATCTTTCAATATAGCCCCATTTTTTATAACTCTCTTATTTTTTATCCTCGTAATTTATCTGTCATTTAAAAAGGGAAGATTATATTGTAATACCGTTTGTCCTGTGGGAACTTTACTTGGCTTGGTTTCAAGATTTTCTTTTTATAAAATAATTATTAAAGACGAAGAGTGTTTGAGCTGTGGATTGTGTGAAAGAGACTGTAAAGCAAATTGTATTGATAGTCAATTAAAAATTGTTGACATGTCAAGATGTGTAATGTGTTTTGATTGCATTTCTCTCTGCCCAACAAAAGGCATTGCATTGAGCTCCCAAAAGTTAATTAAAAAGGAAGAACCTCAATTAGAATTAATCAATGAATCAAAAAGAAATTTTCTAATTTCTTCATTAGTTTACTTCTCATCTCAATCAGCAATTTTTGCTCAGGTAAAAAAACAAATAGTTGTAACTAAACCAAGCACTATTCCTGTATTTAGAAAATACGCTATATCTCCTCCCGGATCAATTAGTATTAAAAGATTTAATTCGATTTGTACAGCATGTCATCTGTGTGTAAGTTCGTGCCCTACTCAAGTTTTACAGCCATCTTTTCTTGAATATGGATTTCTGGGAATGCTACAACCAAGATTGAATAACGAAGCGGGATATTGTAATTATGATTGTAATATTTGTAGCGTAGTATGCCCTACAGGTGCAATTCTTCCTATAGATTCGGAAAAGAAAAAATTAACTCAAATTGGTGTTGTAAAATTTATTAAAGAAAATTGCATTGTTTATACACAAAAAACTGATTGTGGTGCCTGCTCCGAACATTGTCCTACAAAAGCAGTTCATATGATTCCATATGAAAATAATTTATTTATTCCTGAAGTAAGAGAAGAATATTGTATTGGTTGTGGTGCATGCGAATATGCCTGCCCGGTAAAACCTTATAAAGCAATTTATGTTGAAGGAAATCCTAACCATAAAATTGCAAGAAAAAATATAGAAGAAAAAGAACAAATTAAAATTGAGTATAAAGAAGAATTCCCATTTTAGATTGTGTTTTACGACATGTTAATCTATTTGTACTTTTGACATAAAAAACATTCGTTTTTAAGCATATAAAAATTTTTCCTTATAAATTTGCATTTCAAATCTTAATTCAAAAGTAAAGATATGAGGTAATTATGTTTAACTTTATATATCATAATCCAGTTAAAATTATTTTTGGTAAAGGTTCAATTAAAGAGTTACCCGAACTTATTTCGAAGGATTCAAAAATATTGATGACATATGGTGGAGGCTCGATTAAAAAAAATGGTGTATATGAACAGGTTAAATCTGCACTTAGAGATTACAATTTGTTAGAATTCGGAGGAATCGAGCCAAATCCAAAATATGAAACACTTATTAAAGCAGTCGAAATTTGCAAAAATGAAAAAATAGATTTTTTGCTAAGTGTCGGTGGTGGTTCTGTTCTTGATGGAACAAAATTTATTGCAGCTGCTGCAAAATATGAAGATGGAGACCCATGGGATATTTTATCAAAGAATGCAGAAGTAAAAGATGCAATACCTCTTGGAGATGTTTTAACTCTTCCTGCTACAGGTTCAGAAATGAATATGTGGGCTGTTATTTCTCGTCAATCCACACAGGAAAAATTAGCATTTGGAAGCCCCTTTGTCTATCCAAAATTTTCTATACTCGACCCAGAAACAACTTTTACACTTTCTGAATGGCAAACAGCTAATGGTATTGTTGATGCATATGTTCATATACTTGAACAATATATGACCTACCCTGTTAATGCAGAAGTTCAGGATCGATTTGCCGAAGCTCTATTGAAAATCTTAATCGAATTTGGTCCTAAAGCATTAAACAACCCAAACGACTACGACATTCGTGCAAATATTATGTGGACTGCAACTCAGGCACTAAATGGAAATATTGGTCTCGGTATTCCTCAGGATTGGTCAACTCATTTAATTGGACATGAACTTACGGCTTTTTATGGACTTCATCATGCTCGAACGCTTGCAATTGTTTTGCCGGGAGTTTGGAAGCATCAAAAGTCTTTGAAAGAGAAAAAATTAATACGGTATGCAAAACAAATTTTCAATTATGAAGGAAAAGATGCAGCAGATAAAGCAATTCAATTTACTGAAGAATTCTTCCGCTCGCTTGGCATGAAAACTAAATTGAAAGAAAATGGAATTAATGAGGAAAAATTTGAAGAAATTGCAAACCGCTTCGAAAAAAGAAACCTCAAATTAGGTGAACACAAGAATATTGGCAAAAAAGAAGTAATCGAAATCTTAAAACTCTGTCTTGAATAATTTACTATGACTCATAAAAAATCGTAATCAAATCCTCCATTGCTAAAAAATAATAATTCTTAATTATATGGTCAGGCAATCTCTAAATTTTCTGAGATTGACCTGACTATCTTCACTACTACAAACAGAGCAAAATCTATTAAAAAAACAAATGGAAGTGATTAATAGATATAATTAAATCGCTGAAATATTTTTTCTAAATGATCGGCTAAAAGTGAAGTGTAACCTGTCTTCAAAAGATAACCAGAAATATTATATTGTAAAATTTTTTCTACATAATCCTTTTCATTGTGAGAAGTAATAATTACTACCGGAATATTATTTCCGGCCTCTTTTATTTTTTGAAGTATTTCAAAACCATTAGTGCCTGGCATGTCTATATCGAGAAAAATAAGATTGGGCTTAGTTTTGTTAATTAACTCCATCCCCGAGTTTCCATCGGCCGCTTCTATTACTTTTATCATGAATTTTCTTTCTATGAGTCTCTTAAAAAGTACTCTGAATTTATTATCGTCGTCAATAAGTAAAACATTCTGCATTTTAATTCCCTTTTTGATTTACCGTTAATCCACTCATAACGCAATTTATTATCGAATTTTAAAAAAATTATTTTATAGTTAATGATTCAAGTTTAAGCAGTCTGATTTAGTAGGTTTTATTAAATTTGTAGAGGTTAATTTATTTATTATGAAAATTCATTCCTTCATACATAAAATTGTTAGAATCGGGAGAATTAAAAGAAAGAGCAGAAAAAGCTCTGAAAATTCTTGAAGCCTGCAGAAGTTGTCCAAGAAATTGTGATGTAAATAGATTCAATAATGAATATGGATTCTGCATGAGTGGTTATCTTCCAATAGTATCCTCATTTACTCCACATTTTGGTGAAGAACCTGGATTATCTGGAAGACGGGGCGCAGGAAATATCTTTTTTGGGAATTGTAATCTCAGGTGTATTTATTGCCAGAATTACGAAATAAGTCAAAACTGGAAAAATGAAAGAAAACATGAGGTTACTCACGAAATATTAGCTGAAATAATGCTAAGACTTCAGAATTTAAATTGCCATAATATTGGACTTGTTTCCCCCACACATTTTTCTGCAACAATCTTAAAATCAATCTTTATAGCAGCTCAGCGGGGTTTGCACCTGCCTATAATTTATAATACAAATGGATACGATTCTGTAGAAATATTAAAACTCTATGATGGTGTAATTGATATTTACCTGCCCGATTTTAAATATGGCAATGATGAATACGCACGAAAATATTCTTACGTGGATGATTATTTTGAAATAACTAAAAAAGCAATAAAGGAAATGTTTAGACAAGTGGGCGATGAACTTGTCTACGAAGATAATGTTGTTGTAAGAGGTTTAATTATTAGACACCTTGTTCTGCCAAACAACCTGGCAGAATCAGAAAAGATTTTTAAGTTTATTGCAGAAGTTTTAAGTCCAAATGTTCATATCTCATTAATGTCACAATATTATCCAACCAACAAAGCATATAAAGAAATTTTGCTGAATCGAACAATAAGAGAAAGTGAATATGAAAAAATAATTGAATTAATGGATAAATATGGTCTGCACAATGGCTGGATACAGGAACTCGATAGCTTTCATAATTACAGACCACATTTCTTAAAAGATAGAAAAAATCCCTTCTTAAATCAGATGGAAAATTTTTAATATTTTTTATTCTTTCATTATCTCTTCAAAATCTTCTTTACTAACTTTTAATAAACCATTTGGAATTAATCTTGGAGTAAGAATTTTCCAGTTTTTATCTTTAGAAAAAATTTCTCTAAACATTGGAAGAGCTTCTTTTAGTTTCCCATTATTGGCTAATGTTACTGCAGTCCAGTATTTCATTTCAAGATTCTCGGGAAACATTTCCATAGCTGCAGAATATTCCTTCATTGCCTCTTCCATATTATTTTTTTCAATAGCTAAGTCACCTTTATTCATATGTTCATAAGCACGATGTACTTTCAATAATCTTCTTAATTCAATTAGTGGTTCTGGGCTGTCGTCGACTCTTAAATCTACTAATTTATCTTCCCATATTTTACCGGTAGGTTTACCTCTAAAAACAAGTAATGCAGCAGATTGTTTTCCTCTAATATCTCCACCTGCATTCTCTGCGGCTTCGAGAGCTATTAATAATCGTTCTGCAAGTGGTCCTGATGATTTTTCAAATGCTTCTGCCATTGCAGGCCAAACTTTGTCGTTCGACATCAAATTTGCCTGCACTGAATATCCTTTACCTACTATATGCCCTGCAGGTTGAATACAATTTTTCCCAGTAAATGCAGCAACATTTCCTTTTGCATCAAGAACTGCAAGCTGACGATACTCTCGCCCTTCATCACTTTTTATTAATTCATCAACTACTTGACTTGGTGTTAAACCATTTTTTAATAATTCTAAAGCGCGTGGTCCAAATGAAATATTTACAAAAGATTGAGTTGCAATAACTCCAGTCCCTGCTTTGCCCCAGCAAACAACAGTGCCTACAGAAAACCAGTGTGATTGTACCGCAACTCCAATTTCGCCTGTGAGT
>FWPU01001824.1_pt1 | contig 61567 bp, 54 predicted proteins | sample 2228361 | NCBI WGS metagenome assembly FWPU01 (sample SAMEA103939777, study PRJEB20133) | metagenome
TGGTTTGATTGCTTATTGCCGTCGCCCCATCAAGCCATCGTTGGGCTTGGACAATTCTCTGCCCTTGTCCTCCTAACCCGAACTCACGTTAATTATTCGATTGTCGGCTGGCGCTTTGTGGCGCGCTGACCGCCTGCGCCGCCTTCAACTGCGCCTGACGCGCCAGATCGGTGGCAGCGGCCAGAATACGCAGGGCTTCTTCGGGATTGTGAAAGCCCATGCTGTTTTCGGCAGCGATGAAATCCCAACGCAGTTGGGCAGCCCGATGCAGGGCGCGCGCCTCTTCAATCAACTGCGGATCGGCTGTTCCGCTTTCAGCAGCCTGCCGGATGGCCGCAATCGCATCTACCAGCGCATCTTCGGCAGCCGACATGGTCACCCACACCTGATTTTGAATGGCCGTCACCCGTCCGACCACATAATCCACATTGGTGTGGCAGGTGCCGCACGAGGCTGCCGGACTGAACAGCGGACTGTGGACATTGTGATTGGAAAATTTGACCGCTCCATCGCGGGTGTAGGGCATGTGACAGTCAGCGCAGGATACCCCGGCATTGAAATGGGTGCTGCCGGCGGAATACAGCTCGTATTCGGGATGCTGCATTTTGATCATGTTTGCGCCGCTCTCGGCGTGTGTCCAGTCCGAAAAACCAATCTCGTTGTAAAACTCCTCGATCTTTTCAATGGAAGTCCCCTTTGCCCACGGGAAGACCAGCAATTTGCCTTCACCGGCAAAGTAATACTCCACATGACAGTTTGCGCACACAATCGTGCGCATCTCCTGCCGCGTGAACGTGCGCCAATCCTTACCCTGTGCCTGCAGGGCGGCTTCCAGAGCCGGGTTGGTCACAATCAGGCGCATGCTGCCGGCCTCGTGGCAGTTGGCGCAGCCAATCGGCTGATCAATTTGTTGGCCCAATTCCGAAAAGGGTGTGCGCGCAAATTCGGCAGCGCCCATCTCAGCCCACAGCATGGGGGCGTTGGCCGTCTTGCAAGAATAGCAGGTGCCGGGGGTTTTCTCGTTGACCCGTTCGGTTTCGCGCACGTCAGTCAACGACCAGCGATGGCCGCGATCTTCCTTATAGTCCTTGCTGAACGCCATGCCGGCAAACAAAGTGCGTAAGCGCGGGTCCACATCCAGCTTCTGCACCGGCTCAGAACCGCCATAAGGGGTGCGGGCATTGTTGAACTCGGTCTGTAGGAAGGTGGTGTACTGATTAGGAAAATTGATCCCCCACACCGAGCTATCCGCTTCCATAGCGGCAATTTCGATCAAATTGGGGACACCGCGCGTTTGCAGGGGCTGATTCTTCATGAAGATGAGCAGGGCAATCAACGTTCCCGCCAAAATGACGATGATGACACTCAGCACAACTGGAATAGTTTTGGGATTTTTGAGCATGGCTTATTTTTCCTCCTGTAGAGTACGGGATTGGGGATCGTAAATGCCCGTGTCCTGATACGGTAGAATGGAAATGCCGCGTTCGCCGTGCGCCACACTGCGATGACATTCGAAGCAGTAACGGCCCGAATCCATCTGCCCATCCGCAATCTGCGAGACGGTTTCCTGATGGCAGTAAATGCAGTTGGCTTGAATGATTTCTTTCGACTCGGTTTTTGCCCGCAACGGCTCGGGAATGTTGCCGAGCGTGAAGTGAAAGACATGATTCATGCCCGATTTGGCTTTGACAAAGTACTTGGGAATGAGGGCATGCGGGGTGTGGCAGTCATTGCAGGTTGCCCAGGCCTGATGTCCGGCATGGTACCACCCTTCATAGGCAGCATCCATCACATGACAGTTGTTGCAGGCGGTCGGGTCATTGCCCAGATAGACGGTGAAATTGGTGGCGTACATGCCCACAATCACCACCATCAGTAAGGCTGCCAAACTGATGACGAGGGGAAGTTTGGTCATCGTTCCTCTCCATAGATTTGATGACTACTCGTTCTAATTTTATCTTAATATCCCCTTTTTAATTTGCGCTTAATCAAAAAACGCCCAAACCGGGCGGAAAATTTTGCCGATGTTCGACCCCGCAAACGTCCGCAGACCGACTCACGGTGGGGCAGCCTGTGCCAGCAGATCGGTATGGCTGAGCAGGCGGATTTTGCCGGGCGGCCAGTAGATCAGCACCGCCCGACCGACCACATCGCTCATCGGCACAAAGCCCCAAATCCGCGAATCGGAAGAACGGTTGCGGTTATCCCCCAGCACGAACAGCGAATCGGGCGGCACAAGCCACTCCCCCGTGTAAGCAGGTGGTTCAGCAAGGTACGGCTCATCCAGCGCTATGTCGTTGACATACACCTGCCCGCCTTCCACCCGAACCCGGTCGCCCGGCAGGCCGATGACCCGTTTGATGTAATCTTCCGGCGGTTGGCGGTTGTGGTGAAAGACGATGATGTCCCCGCGATGAGGTTCGCCCAAGCGGTAAGCCAGATTATCAACCACCAGCAGTTCTCCCTCGTTGAGGGTGGGCTGCATGGAGATATTTTCCACGCGCACGCGGTCGGTCACCGCGCTGATCGCAAAATAAACCAACACGGCGAACACAATCGTTTTGAAGATCTCGGCGATCCAGCCCATCAGCGTGCCGGCTGGCTGCTCGGCTTGCCGAGCGCTTTCGGTAATCGGCGCAATCTCCCCGCTGGAGTAGCGTTCTTCGCTCATAACATCGGCATCTTATCACAATTCAGGCGGAACGGGGAGAATTTGCAAAAGTATTAAGGGGGGAGGCTACCGGCTGATCACCGGAAGGTAACCAGAAAAGATCCTTTCGGTCATGATCAGCCGCACCGTCAGGCGCAGGGACGGGTAGGCGCGATCATCCGGCCGGATGATCACCTCGCCGTGGTATTCACCCGGTGCCAGTCCGCCGGTCAGCAGGCGCAGTTCCACCCGTTCACCGGCCCGGCTGGCTTGCAGCCATGCCAGGTTTTCTTCGACACTCCAGCCGTCTCCCGCCAAGTAAGAAGGCAGCACCAGCGCCGAAATCGGCGGCGGAGCAGAAGAAGGCGCAGCCAGCAGCGTCACGGAGGACGGCGTCAGGCAGCCATCCTTTTGGGAAACGCGGGCTTCACGCAAAGGAGTAAAGAGACTGCCATCGCTATTCGAAAAACGCACCCATACCCCCTGGCCGCGGTAAGCTCCGCCCGGCACCTGCCAGACGAACGGGCTGCCGTTGAAACGCTGCGGAGCAGTGAAAATGGTCACGGTATCCACGCTGATCTCGGCGCTGCCCGTGCGGCGGACTTTGAAAATGAGAAAGGGGTTGTTCGGATCGGGTGTGAAGGTGAAAGCAATCGGCACTTCGATGTAAGCGTTGGGGGATGGAAAATCAGAGCCGCGTACAATCACCTCACCGCTCTGAAAAGTGCCGGCGATCACACTCAGGAGGGCAACTTCACCGCTGACGGGTTGGTTGATCTTGATCCGAAAGTAAGCCAGCATGGGCTGCTGGGTATGGAAGGAGGTCGTCCAGACCCATGCCATGTTGGGATCACTGCCATCACTTCGGTTGTGCGGCAGAGTTACCGCCTTCCCGTTGAGCGCGGCTGCCTCGGCAATTTGCGGGATGAGGTTGTTCTTGCCGGTCTTGAAGGCATCCCCCAGCCAGCCAAGGCTGAGTTGAATATGGCTGCGCCCCTGTGGATCGAGATCGTAAAGGGTCACTGACGAGCGGGTAGTGGAGAAGTGTTCCTCACCCAACGGTTGACCCTCTGGAAAACTGCCCATGAAAATGCTGTCTTCCACAGTCAGAGAGCGTCCGTAAGCATCCCGCGTGCGGGCGTAAATCCGCTTCCAACCATCGCCGGTCGAGAGGGTGAACGAAGAGCGGGCCTGGTAAGGCTGGACGGCGGCCTGATTGAAACAGGCATCCTCGCTGAGTTGCATGGAAACCGCCGGCTGCAAAGCAGTAAACCGTTCGCCGCCCTGCCGGTCATACAGGTACAAGTCCACCCGCGGGTTGGTCGTGCTGAGAGCCTCGTTGGCAACGATCAACGGCGCATAAGCCTCATCGCTGCCAAAATCCTGTGCCAGCCAGCCTTCACCGCTCTGGCTGTAGCCAATTCCCACCTCGCGGTGGTCAGGGTTCAACAATTGGTCGGCATGGCCGGTATTGCTTTTGAGCCAGCCTTCCACTGCCTGATTCGGCGGCACATAGACACACCACACATTTTCAGCGCCGGCCGAGCCGGCGTAGCCAAAGGCCTGGGCGCGGATGTTGGGAAAATTCCCCAGTGAGTCGCGGTGTGCGTCTGTGCAGTCAGGCACAGCCGCTTTATCGGCGGCAAACCAGCGCGCCGATTGGGTCAGCTGCCAATTCCAGCGCAGAGGAGGAATGCCGCGCGCCATCCGCTCCAGATTGGTAAGGTAAACCACTTCACCTTCCTGGCGAGCCAGCGCTTCGGATTGACTGATAGGGGTGTATCCGCTTTGGCCGGCTGCTGCCACAGCCGTGCCGCACAGCCCCAATAAGACCAAAAATAAAACGATCCATCGCCGCATAGAACAGGATACCGTTGATGGATTTTATCACTATTTCGCAAAAAACTAGATTGTTTTACTATGTTAGGATAATTGTTACAACCGCCGAACGATCCGTCAGGTTTGGCGGAACAAGGACAAATTCCCTCTGGCATTTGAATCATTTGCACCAGAGATTAGCGGGATGTTGGAGACTACAAGCCAGCCATTTTCTGATATGCTATATCTAGGATTATCTAAAAAATTTAGAGTGGGAGCAATGCGATGCCATACGAATATTTTTCCATCCCCACCGCCGCTGAGCTGGAAAAGAAACGCGGCTGGCAGGCGCATCGCCAGAACAAGCGCCGCTATGCGGTGGTTCGTTACCATTACCTTTTGCGCGGCCCGTTCCAACTGGATGAACCAGTGCGAAAAGGCGAAGTGATCGCAGCAGCCAAACCACTGCGTGGCTTACGTGAACGACGCACTTTCAGCGCCGAGTATGAAATTACCACGGTAAAAATGAACGATTTGATACGCGAGGCTGTCCGTCAATCGGAGGGAATTCGCCACTATACGGCCAGTCTGACTGCCAAACTGGGGGTGGAGTCGTTAGCCGGCCTGGCTGCATTTGCCAGAGCCGAGGCAACCAACCGGCTCATCAAAAGCGTTCAACAGCGGCTGGAAATCTCCATCAGCGAAACCTACCGCGAAAAGAAGACCATCACCAGTGAATACGTGATTGACCCCCAGGAATTCGAAGCAGGAACGACACTGGTATTTGTGCGGGCTTACAAAGCTTTTGAATACCGTCTTTACCTGCAATGCCTGGATTATTTGATGGTCGAGTATACTTCTTCGACGCTCAGCCCATGGCTGGTGCGGCGGAAAATACCCGAAAATTCGGGGGATGGTCAGCCGGTCAATGTGATTCGCCTGCAAGCGCCCTTATGCGCCATCCGCTACTGGAAAGCGATCCCCGAATCATCCCTGCTGGTGGATGAGAAAACCTACGTAAACGAAGTGCCAGATCCGGACGAGGTGCAAATCGGTGAATTGAACGACGGCCGGCGCTACCCCTACAAAGAGATGCCGCCCCGTCCGACACTGTATGACCTTGCCGAGCGCGCCTTTCCGGCACGGCTGCGAAAATAAACCCTTCCATTCAAGTCAGAGGTATCAAAGCGATCCCGAACCGCATCAACAAAGTCGTGCTTGAATCTCATCCTCTTTTCTTGTACAATTTTGACAGGAAAGATATTCATTTTTTCGTGTCCCCGGACCTTTTGTTTGCTTGACATCGAAACCGATCACAGAAAGGAATAAGCCAACTCATGGACGTCATTAAAGTCAAAGCAAACTCTCGTACAGCCGCCGTTGCAGGGGCAATTGCGGGTGTCATCCGCGAGCACAAACGCGCCGAGGTGCAGGCCATCGGCGCAGGGGCGGTCAATCAAGCGATTAAGGCTCTGGTGCTCGCCAAAGGCTATCTGGCGGAGGATGGTATTTCGGTGGTGTGCGTCCCGGAATTCGTGGATGTGGATATTGACGGCAAGGTACGTACGGCCATCAAGTTGATCGTAGAACCGCGCTAATCTTCAACCGCTCAATCGCTGGCAAGCGCTACTTCTTCGGGGGAGAAAACCACTTCCTCTTTCCCGGTTAGTTTGTCCTGCACTTTTTTGAGGATCAAATCCAGGTGGCGGGGGTGAGCCACATAATCCAGGTTGTCCGCCGGTACGGTCAATACCGGGCAAAGGGTAAACGCGGCAATCCATTCTTCATACAGCTGATTCAAACGCGCAAGGTACTCATTGCGGATGCCGCGTTCGTAATCGCGTGCCCGCTGCTGAATGCGGTTTTGCAGCGTTTCCACCGAGGCGCGCAGGTAAATGACCAGATCCGGCGGGGGCAAAAACGCCGCAATGGTTTGATACAGCGCGTAGTAGGTCTCGTAATCCCGCTGAGAGAGATAACCCTGTAAATACAGGTTGCGGGCAAAGACATCGGCATCTTCGTAAATGCTGCGATCCTGAATTACCGACCCCTCACAGCGTAGAATTTGCTGATGAATACGCAAGCGATGGGTGAGAAAGAAAACCTGCGAGTGAAAACTCCACGCGTGCATGTCGCGGTAGAAGTCGGTCAGATAAGGATTTTGGGTAACCGGCTCGTAAAAGGGCTGCCAGCCCAAACGCTGGCAAAGCAATTCAACCAGCGTAGATTTACCCACCCCAATATTTCCCGCCATGGCGATAAATTTTTTCATCATCCTTTCCGCCTGCCTGCCATCATTTGGTCAGCTTGCCAGCCAGTTCCAGTTCAATCACTTCCTGAAAGACCTCAAAGGGCTGCGCGCCAATTAATGCGACACCGTTAATAAAAAAGGTAGGCGTGGATTGGATGCCCAATTGGCGGGCATACTCGAAATCGGCTGTAACCTCACTTTCGTAGCGCCTTTCATCGAGGCAGGTTTTGAATTGAGCCAGATCGAGGTTCAACTGAGTGGCATAGGCCTCGTAAGCTTCGCGGCCCAAACCTTGTTCCGCCGCAAACAACAAATCGTGGTACTCCCAGAAACGACCCTGCTCGTTGGCACAGTTGGCCGCCTCGGCTGCCGGGCCGGCATTGGGATGAATGCTGTACAAGGGAAAATCACGGTAAACCAGGCGGATTTTATCCCCATACGCTTCTTGCAGGCGCGGCCAAACCTGTTGATGCCAGCGGGTGCAGAAGGGACATTCGAAATCGCTGAATTCGATGATGGTAATCGGCGCATCTGCCGGCCCAATGGCGGGGTTATCCTGCTCGGTGACCGGGTAACGGACGACTTCGATGGGTTCGTTGGGATCGCGGGTGGGGCGCGGCTGATTCGGGAGATCGAGACCGACCTCCTGCAAGATCGCTTCGGCGGCTTCCGCGCGCGAGAGCGCATCATTGAGCGCCTGATTGGTTTGCGACAACGATTGACCCCAGATCAGGTAGCCGGTGAGAATGCCCACACCGAAAAACAAAACGGCAATCACAACCACCAGCGGAAGCGAGTAACCGGAACGCGCAACCGGCTGAGCCTCATCTTCCGCTGGCAGGTCTTCGTATGAAGAAATGGAATTTTCGTCACTCATGCATGAAATTATACCATGCCGGTCAGAAAATCCAGATCAACAACAGGATGGGCAAAGCCAAAAGACCTAAAATCAGCAAAATCGCCAATACAACCACGCCAACGGTCAACCCGAGCACGGTACCCAACAAACCGACGACCAGACCGAAAATGCCGCCAATCAGCCCAACCACCAGACCGATGATTCCACCAATCAAGTCAAACAAGAACTTGAACATCTGCGTTCTCCTTTCCCTTTTTTATACGCAGACCGTCAGGAAAAGTTGCGCTTCGACCGGCCGAACAGGACACCCCTCACCGCTCCAGGTGAGTTATAATCGCTTGCAACAGGATTGACATTCTCCAACAGGATGGGCTATGCTGGTTCTCCTTCCTGCGCTCTGCTGGGCAGCCCTTGTGCTGATTTGCTGGCGGCGCAACTTTTTCCCATACGATATCCGCTTGAATCTGCTGCTGGGCTGGGCTGTTTGGGCAGCCATTCTAACCGCCCTGACCGAACTGGCCGGCACGCTCGGTTTGCTGAGCCGATTGCCGCTGGCAATCGGCTGGGGGGCGCTTCTGCTGGGGGGGATGGTTGGGTTACGGCGCAGTCCGCGCCCCCGCCTGACAGTCAGCCTGCGCGGCTGGCGCAGCTCTCTCTCATGGACAGATGTCATTTTATTGACCGGTCTCGGACTGCTTGCCCTGCTCGCTCTGGTGATTGCGCTGGTCGCCGCACCGAATAATTGGGACTCGATGGTCTATCACCTCAGCCGGGTCATGCACTGGCTGCAAAACCAGTCCCTGGCTTTTTACCCCACTCACATCCTGCGTCAGTTGTATCTTGCCCCATGGACAGAGTATGTTCACGCCAACCTGTACGCATTGACCGCCACCGATCATCTCCTGAATCTGGTGCAGTGGTTCAACGGCGTGGGCGCGCTGTTGGGCGTTTCGCTGCTTGCCCGCCAATTGGGCGCGGATAAGACCGGTCAAATTTTATCAGCGGTGTTTGCCGGCAGCCTGCCGATGACCGTCCTTCAAATGACCAGCGCCCAAAACGACCTGAGCGTCGCTTTCTGGCTGGTGTGTGTGGCGGTCTTTGCGCTGGAAGACCTGCGCGCGCCCGGCCGCCCGGCCCAGATTGGACTGGGGCTCAGCCTCGGGCTGGCGGTGCTGACCAAATCCACCGCCTATTTGTTCGCTTTTCCAATCCTTGCCGTGTATGCGCTACGCCGCTGGCAGCACAGCCGTCTGACTTTTTTACGCCCCCTCATCCTGATTGCCGGGCTGGCGCTGCTGCTCAACCTGCCCCATTATGCCCGTAATACGGTTGCCTTTGGCAGCCCGCTGGGGCCATCCGAAGAAACCCGCCTCTACCGCAACGAGCGGTTTGGGCTGGATGTGCTGGTTTCCAACCTCAGCCGCAACCTGGCCTTACATTTTGTGTCGGTTTCCCCCCTCAATGAGGGGGTAGAGAGCCTCGTTCGCGGCCTGCATGACGGGTTGAAAATGGATGTGAACGACCCGCAAACCACCTGGCAGGATCATCGTTTTGCGCTGAAGCGCTTGGTGATCAACGAGGATTTTACCGGCGCCCCGCTGCACCTGATTCTGCTGTTGATGACGCTGGCAGGACTGATTCTGAGGCGCAGGCGGTTGTTCAGCTCGGAGGTGTGGATTCACTCCGGCACCCTGCTGGCGGGGTTGCTGATCTTTTGCGGATTTTTGCGATGGCAGTTGTGGCATGCCCGCCTGCATTTGCCCCTGCTGGTACTCTCGGCGGCCATTTTTGGTCTGCTGCCACAGGTTTTTCCTGCCCGCTACAGTCGGCTGGCAGGGTTGTTTTTGCTTGCCGCCACATTGCCGGTGTTCTACTTCAATCAGAACAAACCGCTCGTGCAGGACTGGAATATCTTCAACCTGCCGCGCCGCGAGGTCATGATCATCCGCAAAAATTTGGTGGTGCCGTACATCGAAGGCGTCAATTATCTCATCGAGGAGCGTCGCTGCGCCCAACTTGGTTTGTTTTTGCCGGACGAAGAGTGGGAATACCCGCTTTGGGAGTTGTACCGCGCAGCGGAAGCGGGGGAATTCCGCATCGAGCATGTCGCCGTCGGCAACCGTTCAGCGTCCCTGCCGCGCCGCCCGTTTGAACCGTGCGCTGTCTTTGCTACCCAGCCGCTGCCGGGCGGAGAGACTGTCCAAATCGAAGGGCGAGTCTTCCGGCTGGTGTGGGAAATGCCGCCGGTGCGGATTTATGCGGCGGAATAAGGCTCAAACGTCATCCAGCCGTCGCCTGAGCGTCAAGTAAAGCCCTGGCGGTTTGCGGTAAAATAAGGGGGACGAAGGACATGACTTTCCGGCAACGCTGCCTGATGATATTTTTCATACTGTTCCTCATGGGGGCAAACGGTGCAACCCCACCTGCCCGTGCGCAAGATGCGCCGACCGGCAGCGTGGAAGTTATTGCCATCAATACGGAATTGTTCCCGCGTGTGCAAATTACTTTTGAAGCCTACGACGAACAGGGCAATTTCTTTACCGGCCTGAAAGCGGAAGATGTTCAGGTCATCGAAGTCAACGGTCTGAATGATCAGGAAGAGGCACGACCGGTAGAACGACTGGAAATCCTGCAACCGGGCCTGGATGTGATTGTGGCGTTCAACTTTGCGCCGGAATTGAACACGCGCTATGCCGGCGTGCGCCGCTATGAAGCCGTGCTCCAGCGCCTGAAAGAATGGATGGAAAGCGCACCTGCGCAGGGTGACCGGCTCAGCATCTCCACCAACAGCGGACTGCAATTGATCCGCTCGACCGATCCGCAGGAATGGCTGACCGCACTGGACAACCTTGCCCAAGTCAACCTGCTCAACGAACAGGCCGGCTTGACGGCAATGGCGCGCGCCCTCGACCTGGTGACGGACATCAGCGGCAGCGGCAAACCGCGCTGTGTGATCCTGCTGGTAACCCCTCTCTTACCCGCTGCCAGTCTGGACGGTGTTCAAAACCTGATTGACCGCGCCGAACGGTTGAATGTTCCCGTTTACATCTGGTTGACTACCTCTGCTCAATCCATTGCAGCCAACCCGACCATGTTCGATGGGTTGAGTGATCTGTCCGGACAAACCGGTGGCGAACTTTCGATCTTTACTGGCAGCGAAAGTTTGCCGGAAATCGAAGGCTACCTGAAATCGCGCCGCTATCAATACCGGCTGGAATACGAGTCCCGCCTGAACAGCGCCGCTACCCATCGCCTCGCCCTGTCCATCGAACAGGGCGAGGATCGTCTGCGTTCAGCAACCCAGCCGATCTTCCTCAACATTCAGCCGCCGAATCCGATATTCCTTTCGCCGCAAACCCAGATCCAACGCCGCTTTTTCCCGCCCAACAGCCGCAGCAGCGACCTGGAACCGGATGCGGTGACGTACCGGGTGATCATCGAATTTCCGGACGGTTATCCGCGCGCCATCCGTGCCAGCCGGCTGTTGGTCAATGGTGAACTGGCGCAGGAAAACACCCGCCCTCCCTTCGACAACTTTTCCTGGTCGGTACGGGATATTGAAAGCGAGCAGCAGGTGGAAATGCAGGTTGAGGTGGAGGATGCGCTCGGGTTGACCGGGCGCAGCATCCGCATGCCGGTGCGGGTGAGCGTGGAAAGCCCCCCGCCCAACCCCTGGCAGGCAGCCCTGAGCGGTAACCGCCCGCTGGTGTTGGCGGCCATTCTGCTGTGCGGATTGGTGCTGGGGGGCGTGCTGATTTTCGCCGGAAGACAACACCGCCCCCCGTTCTCCGCTCAAAGGCGCAGCAACCGTGACCCGTTGACTCAGCCGCTGCCGGCCCCTGCCCAAAAGAAACGCGGCACCATCAACCCGGCATCCATGGCGCGCCGGCTGAGTTCGGCTCGCCCGGCGGCCGTGCCGGTCTCCTCTGCGCCGGCCTGGCTGCTGCAGGTCGGCGAAGAGAGCGGCACGGCTGTGGAAAGCGGCGTAAAGACGATGGCGCATCGCCTTCTCCCATTGAAACGCAGCGATAACCTGCTGGGCAGCGACCCCCTGCGGACACAAATTTGTATTAACTCTGCCAGCGTTTCGCCGGTTCATGCGCGAATCGTACTTAACTCGCTTGGCGAATACTGGATTTACGACCACGGCTCCCTGGCAGGAACATGGGTCAATTTTGGGCCGGTTCCGGCGGAAGGCGCCCGGCTGCAGCACGGCGACCTGATTCATGTGGGTTTTGTCACCTTGCGCTTTGAAACAGCCAAACCCGCCCCTCAGGCTGCGCCGATCACCCAACCCTATCAGGAAGAGGGATGATTCGCAGCCAGCAAGCCCACCTACCGGTCGTCGCCCTGACCGATCCCGGCATGCGCGGCAAGAACAATGAAGACCGCTTTGCAGTGATTGCCCTGCGCCACAATGAACCGGACTCGCCCCCGGCGCTACTGGCCGTGCTGGCGGACGGCATTGGCGGACATCGCGCCGGTGAGGTGGCTGCCGAAATGACCGTCAACCTGATTGCAGGATACGTGCTGGAAAACGGCGACCAACTCCACCCGCCTGACCTGCTGGAAGAAGCCATCACGGCTGCCAGTGCGACCATTTACGAACACGCCCAAGTCAACCGCGAAAAGAACGGCATGGGGGCAACCTGCGCGTGCGCCTACGTGCTGGGGGATCGTCTCTACACAGCCAGCGTGGGCGATTCGCGCATTTACCTGCTGCGCAACGGCAGCATTCACCAGTTGACCACCGATCACACCTGGATTCAGGAAGCGTTGGAGCGCGGCTTGATTTCCCCCGAACAGGCGCTCAACCATCCCAACAGTCATGTCATCCGCCGCTTTCTCGGTTCTCCCACCCCGCCGCAAGTGGATTTGCGCCTGCGCCTGAACGGTGGCGAAAGCGACGAGCAGGCCAGAGACAATCAGGGGGTTCGCCTGAAGGAAGGCGACCGCCTCCTGTTGTGCTCCGACGGTCTGACCGATTTGGTCAGCGATGAAGAAATTTTGGCGGCTCTGGAAACCCAGCCAGCCCAGCAGGCTGCCAAAAGCCTGATCCAACTGGCTAACCAACGCGGTGGACACGATAATATCACCGTGCTGGTCATTGAAGCGCCGCACGGCAGTCTGCCGCAGCCCAAACCCGCCATCCGCCGGCGCTGGTGGCTGTGGGGCTGCCTTGGCCTGCTGATGGTCGCATTGCTGGGCGGTCTGCTGGGCGGTGGGGCGCTCTGGCTGCTCAACCGCAGTGAGCCTTCGCCGACGCCGACGCCAACCACCCCGCAAACGCTCGCCATCACCCTGCCGGCTTCGTTACCCACCGACGGGCAACCGCCATCACCCACCCCGCCGCCGCTCCTCATCCCCGGCGCTGCCACTCTTACGGCCATCCCGCCGTTGCCACAGGATGGTTCAACCCCCACCCCCTGGCCGACCTACACCCGCCCACCGTGATAGAATCACAAAGAATGGACAAGCCCTTGATCCAAGCCCCAAAATATTTCAAAAAAAGGCAGTCAAAGAATGCGTTCATCCACCCGCACTTTACCGCCCAATTTTGTTGAACGAGGTCGTTTCACGCTCAAATCGCGCAGTACGCTGCTCTTACTCAACCTGTCCGGCCTTGGGTTGGCGTTGATTTCTGCGTGGTTCTTCATTACCCTTGCCTCTTTTCTGCGGCCGGAAGCGCAAGATCAGGTGTTCGTGTTCCGCTTCGAGGGATTGCAAAGCCTGCTTTCCTTTCTACTGCTGATGTTGACGCTGGCCTTCACCCTGATTCTGCACGAGGCGGTGCATGGGTTGGGTTTTTGGCTGCTGGCAGGAGTCAAGCCGCAGTTTGCCTTCCGCGGCACGTATGCCTATGCGGCTGCGCCAGGCTGGTACATTCCCGCTGAAATTTACTTCTGGATCGGGATTGCGCCCCTGCTCATCCTCAGCCTGCTGGCCGCTGCTCTGATGGCTGTCGTGCCGGTCTCGGCGCTGACGTATGTGATTCTGGCAGCGGTGATGAATTTTTCCGGCGCGGTGGGGGATATTTGGGTGGCAATCCAATTGCTGCGCGCCCCGCGCGGTTCGCTGGCGCTCGATCAGGGCGATGACATTACTCTTTTCGCGCCTTCCCATTCATTTGCCGATTGACCAGCCAGACCCCGACCAGAATGATGATTCCACCGATGAGGGTAGCCGGGGTGAGCGCTTCCCCCAGCAACCAACCGGCCACCGCCACCGTCACCAGCGGTTCAAGGTAAAGGAACACCCCCACCTGTGCCGAGGGCATGGCTTGCAAGGCATCGTACCAGAAAATGTAAGCCAATCCCGAGCAGGCAATCCCCAAAAACAACACCGCCGTCCAGCCATCCACGCTCAAACGGCCCAGATCAGCCAACCCCGGGCCATTGAAGAAGAAAACCGAAGAAAATAACCACCCAAAACCCATCACAAGGAACATCATCCAGGCCGCCGGGTAACGGCGCAGTCCGTCCCGCGAGAGAGTGGAAAAAATGGCCCAGTTAGGCGCGCTGATCAAAATGAGCAAATCGCCGGGAGCGCCCAACTGCCCGAGTGAAAGGGCCTGCCAGTCACCGCGCGAAACGACCAGCAGCACCCCCGCCGCCGCCAGCAGAATCCCGCCGACCCGCACCAGCCCCAGCGATTCCTGCAAAAACAGCCAGCCCAACAGCGCCATGAATACCGGCGTGCTGGCGACAATCCAGGCCGTGGTGGTCGCCTGAGCGGTGATTAAACCGGTGGACTGTAACCACTGATGAAAGGTGATCCCCAGCCCGCCCAGCAGCGCAAAGTAGGCCAGATCGCGCATGCCAGACCGCCGGTAGGCTTTGCGCAGCCGCACGGCAAAACCGAGAATCAACACCCCAATCCCAAAGCGCGCCCACACAATGGTCACTGGAGCGGCATCGCGCAGGGCAATTTTGGTTGCAATGAACGACCCGCCCCAAACCGCCACGGCAAACAAGACTTTCAGAATGACCACCCAGCGGTGAGTTGGCGAAGATGTTGCGGTCATCAGAGGTTGTCTTCCACCAGCCAGTATTCCTTTCCGTTGCTTTCCCGTTCCATCAGGTGATATTCGATCAAACCGCGCCGCAGCGAGGCGGTATCCTCATGGTAACGGCTGAGAATTTCGTTGACTTCCTTTTCAGTGTATCGCCGTCCGGCTTGAAAGGCTTTGGCAACATAGCGCAGCAATACTTGGAACTTTTTTTCCTGAGCAGGCAGCGATTTTATCCGCCCGCTGGCATCGGTGAAGTTTTGGATGATCTTGCGGTCATAGGCTTCGCTCTCTACATCCGCCGAGAGGCGCGGCAGGTTTTCACTTTTCAACAGCCGCTGCGCCATGGCTTCCAGCGTGTCGGTTTTGAGAAAGTAGAAGTAATAATGTCCATCGGTGCGCGCTTCTACCAGACCGGCATTGGCCAGTTTGGAAAGGTGATGGGAGGCGGTCGAGGGGCTGATGTTCAACAGGGCAGCCAGTTGCTCGACCGTGTGAGCCTCTTGCGCCAGCAACCCAACCATCTTCAATCGCTGCGCATCCGCCAGCGCCTTGAAAAAGGTCAACAATTCATCGGTTAGGCTAGGGTTGTTCACGCCTTAATCCTTTCATTTTTATAAATACAATTCTATGTTTATCGAAATGATTTTACACCTTTTGTTGCCGTTGTCAAGAAAAATGGCTCATTTCCATTCGCCAACTCCGCCCCAAAATCCCCTTTTTATGATAGAATAGGCCTCGCAAAGGGGTTCAACCCAGCCTCATTGGGGCGTGGTGCAACGGCAGCACACCAGACTTTGGATCTGTGGATCCTGGTTCGAATCCGGGCGCCCCAGCCTGAAAAATCAACCTCATGACTGTGGACAGCGACTCTCCTGACCCTGAAAATGATTTCCACCAACGGCGCAGCCCCGCGGCGGCAGGTTCTTACCTGCACACGGGGCGGTCTTTTTTCTTTCTTTCCGCAGGGGTGTGATGCAGCCTGATTCGTCAGTATCCGTTGTCATACTGGCTGCCGGCTACGGCAAACGCATGAAATCCAGCCTGCCCAAGGTCTTGCACCCGTTAGGCGGCGTTCCGCTCATCGAACACAGCCTGCGCTCCGCCGCGCAGGTCAGTGGCCAACTGCCCGTGCTGGTGATCGGGCATGGCGCCGAGCAGGTGCGCACGGTGGTTGGTGAGCGGGCGCGCTATGCCCTGCAAAGCCAGCAGCTCGGCACAGCCCACGCGGTTCGCATGGCCCAGCCCTTGCTGGAAGGCCGCGCCGATTGGGTGTTGGTAACCGCCGGCGATATGCCGCTGATCACTCCCCAAACCCTGCAAGAATTGCTGAACTTGCAGCGCGCTTCTGACAGCGCCCTGACCATGCTGACCGTCATCCTGGATGACCCGCACGGTTTTGGGCGGGTGGTGCGCGGAGCCGACGGGGATGTGCAGGCAATTGTTGAGGAAGCGGTTGCCCCACCGGAGGTGCTGGCCCTGCGCGAACTGAACGCCGGCGTATATTGTTTTGACGGGAAATGGCTGTGGCAGGCGCTGGAAGAGGTCAATCTTTCACCCAAAGGGGAGTACTTTCTCACCGATCTGGTGGAAATTGCCCGGCGGCACGGCCGAAGGGTGCAGGCTGTCATTGCCCAAGACCCCCACGAAGCGCTGGGAATCAACACCCGTGCTCATCTGGCGGAAGCCCAAGCCGTCCTTCAACAGCGCATCGCTGCCCGCTGGATGGCAGCCGGGGTCACTTTGATCGATCCTTCCTCGACCACCATTGAAGTGGATGTGACTATTCAGGCGGACACCGTCATTTACCCGCAGTGCTATCTGGGCGGGAACACCCGCATTGGCGCCAATTGCCGCATCGGCCCCGCAGCGGCGCTGCGCAATACTCAGGTCGGGAATGACTGCATCATCCCCGCCGCATGGCTGGAAGATTGCACACTGGCGGACGGCGCGCAACTGCCGCCCTACACCGCGCTGCGGGGCGCGTTCATCTCCACCGCCGAAGGCGAGGTATGAGATGAGCCTCAACGGTTGGATGGCGGTGGCAGCCTTTCTGCTGGGGCTGGACATCCTCGCCGTGTGGGTGCGGGCAGCCCTGGTCAACACCCGCCTGCCGCTGCTGATGCAGGCTGCCGGTCAGCGCCCGCAGGTAAGTGTCGAGCGCGAACTGGCGCTGATCGAAAAGGTCGCCTATCGGCTCGGCTTGCGGCTGGTCATCTCGCTGGCGCATGTCCTGCTGGCAGTGTGCGGCGTGCTGATCGGTCAGAGCCTCTACCCCAACCTGAGTACGCCGCTGGCTTGGATTGCGGTCTTCTTCCTCGGCGGGCTGGCGCTGGTCTGTTTGGAAATCAGCCTCGAGGGACTGGTGCGGCGGGATGCCGAGCGCTGGCTGCTGCGGCTTTACCCACTGGCGCGCGGGCTGGAGGTTGTGCTGCGCCCGTTTTCCGCCTTGCTGGGCGCACTGATGGGTCAGCCGCTGGCGCTGGATGCCGCCCACGGCGGAATGACCGAGGACGAACTGAAAACCTGGGTAGAAGTCGGTCAGCCAAGCGGCGGGTTGGAAAAAGGCGAACGCCAGATGATTTACTCCATCTTCCATTTTGGGGATACGCTCTGCCGCGAGATCATGGTGCCGCGCATTGATATTCTGGCGCTGGAAGTCAACACCCGTGTGCCGGAGGCCGTGCAGGCGCTGGTGGTATCCGGCCATTCGCGTGTGCCGGTCTACGAGGAAACAATTGACAACGTGATCGGATTGCTATATGCCAAAGACCTGCTGCGCGCCTCGCTGGAAGAGAACGAACCGGAAAATATCCGTCCCTTCCTGCGGCCGGCTTATTTTGTGCCGGAGTCCAAAAAAGTGGATGACCTGCTGCGCGAAATGCAGTTGAACAGCATCCACATGGCAATTGTGGTGGATGAGTACGGCGGAATGGCCGGGCTGGTCACCCTGGAGGACATTGTCGAGGAAATTGTCGGCGAAATCCGCGATGAGTACGACCAGGCCGAGGAACTGCTCTTCCAGCGCATCAGCGAGGATGAGGTGATCTTTCACGGGCGGATAGACCTGGATGACTTCAACGAAATGCTGGGCACCCATCTGGTCACCGACTTGGCCGATACGCTGGGCGGCTACATTTACGGCGTGATCGGCCGCGTTCCGACCGGCGGCGAGCAGGTTCAGGTGGAGGACTGGCTGTTGACCGTGGAACAGGTCAGCGGACGACGCATCCGGCGCGTGCGTGCCCGCCGGCAAACTCCATCGCCGCTGGATGAGCCAACTTCCAGCCAGACCTAACTAAATCGTAAGCCGTCCGCTCTGGCGAGCGGCTTGCCCGCTTTTTCAGCCTATGCTAAACTGGTAGCATGTCCACTTCCGACTCGGCTTTTGAGGAAGTCTTTCGCGCTCTTGAAGAAGGCGACCGCCAGCGGGCGCGCGATTTGCTCACCCGCCTGCTGCGCCGGGATCAGTCCAATCCGCAGTACTGGTTGTGGATGAGCGCAGTGGTCGAAACGCGCAAAGAGCGCATTTACTGCCTGAAAGAGGCGCTCAAGCGCGACCCCGCCAATCAGGCGGCGCGGCGCGGGCTGACCCTGCTGGGAGTTTTGCCGCCCGACCCGGCCCTGATCGTCCCCCCGCGCCTGCAGCGCCGCCAGTGGCAGGTGAAAATCGAAAAACCGGTCGTTCAGCGCCCGCCTGTTTCCTACAAGCGCCTGGCGCTTTACGCGCTGGCAGCGGTGGCGGTGGTTGCCATTTTCCTGCTGGTCTTGTTTGCCCCGCAACTCATGCGTCCGCGTGAAGTCAGCCAGCGCCCCACCATTTCCTTCCGCCCGGTCGTCGAAGAAACCAGCCTGCCCACCGCCGGGCCGCCCACCCTCACCCCCACTTTGCTGCTGCCGACTCCCCCCTGGGAAGGCCTGCAAGCCACCTACACTCCCACCGCCGCCTACGTGCGCACTCCTCACGCCGTCATCGAAGCCTACTCCATCGCCCTGCGCGCCTTCGAACGCGGCGACTGGGGACGGGCTGCCGAGTACTTTCAGCAGGCGGCCGAAACCGACCCATCCGCTGCCGATTTGTTCTACTGGCTGGGGGAGGCTCAGCGGCGCAACGGACAGATCAGCGCCGCGCTCAACGCCTACAATCAGGCCATCCGCTCCAATCCCGCTTTTGCTCCGGCTTTTCTGGGGCGGGCGCGCGCCGTTCTGGCAGGCAGCAACCCCAAAATCGAGGACGTCCGTAAAGACCTTCAAACCGCCATCAGCCTTGACCCCAATCTGGCAGAAGCCTATCTGGAACTGGCTCAGTTGGAACTGAACGAAGAACGGTTTGAGGCTGCCCTGCAAAACCTCGAACTGGCCGCTCAGTTGCTGCCCGATTCCCCGCTGGTGCACTACTACCGCGCCCGCGTCCGGCTGGCACAAGGGGAGGCGGAGTTGGCGCTGGCAGATGCCCAGCGCGCCCATCAACTGGATTTGACCCTGCTGCCAGCCTACCTGACGCTGGGCGAGGCTCTGCAAGCCAACGGGCTGTTTCGCGACTCGATCGAGCCGCTGGAAATTTACGAACGCTTTGTCCAATCCCCCGAACCGCTCGTGTACGCGCTGCTGGGCAGAGCCTATCTGGAAAGCGGGGAGGAAGAAAAAGCCCTGCAAGTCATTGACGAAGCCCTGCGCCTTGACCGGCTCAATTTCGAGGTGGTCATGGAACGCGGCAAACTCTACTTCCAACGGGGGGATGCTCAAGCCGCACTGAGCGACTTCAACCGCGCCCTGACCATTCGCCCGCGCTCTTTCGATGCCGCCCTGTGGCGCAGCCGCGCCCTGCTGGCGCTGGAAGCCTACGGCGATGCCTACATTCAGCTCAACAAAATCGAAGGCGATGCGGTCAGCCCCGAACGCAAAGCCCAGCTGTATTACTGGCGCGCCATTGCAGTCGAACCGCTGAATGTCCGCGCCGCCATCAACGAGTGGCAGCGCCTGCTGGCGCTGGGCGAAGAAATCGTACCAGCCGAATGGCTGGAACAGGCCCGCCGTCAGTTGAGCGTGCTGGTCACCCCCACCGAGACCCCCCTGCCCACCCGCACCCTCACGCCAACCCCAACCCGCCAGCCAACCCGCACATCCACCCCGACCAACACCCCGCTCCCCACGCGGACTTTTACATCCCGGCCGGTTTCTCCCACCTCACCACCCGCTTCAACTCCCTGAACTGTGCGCCGCCTGCATACCATCCTGCTGGTTAAGAATCGCCATCTGCGGCGCGCCGCGCGAAGCAGCCGTCTGCTCAATGGCGCAAAACGCACGCTGTGGGGCTTGCTGGCTGCCGGGCTGAGTCTGCTGGCTGTGGCCCTGCTGGGGCTGTCTTTTTTCTACGCCCAATTGAGCGCCAACCTGCCCTCCGTGTATGCGCTGGAAAGTCTGCTGGACCCGATGAACGGCGCATTGGCCCAACCCACCCGCCTGCTTGACCGTACCGGGCAGGTAACCCTGCTTACGCTGGAAAACCCCGGCGTGCCGCGCCGTTACCTCTATCTCAACCCGGCCCGCGGGGAGGCCTTCAGCCCGCTGCTGGTGGAAGGCACGCTGGCTCTGCTCGACCCGCTTTTCTGGCAGCGCAGCGGGATGCGCCTGGATCGTCTGGACGATGGGCGGGCAGCCACCCTCGCCGAACGGCTGGCAGAGGAATGGCTGCTGCCGCCGGATGAGCCAGCCGGCTGGCAGCGCACCCTGCGCCTGCGTCTTCTGGCCGATCAAATCGAGCGTGTATACGGCAAAGAACAGGTGCTGGAATGGTTCCTGAACAGCGCCGCTTTCGGGCATTTGACCTTCGGCGCCGATTCCGCTGCGCAGGCTTTTTTGGGCAAACCGGCCAGCGCGCTCAACCCGGCCGAGGTCGCCCTCCTGCTGGCCGCGCTCGAAGCCCCCGCCCTCAACCCGCTGGACGCGCCCGCCGCCGCCCTGGAAAACCAGCAAGCCGTGTTGTTGCGATTGCTGGGGTTGGGCGTACTGAATCAGGAAACCTACCGGCAAGCCAAGGACACCCCGCTCACCTTGCGTACACCGCAGCCGATCGAAAGCAAGGCGCCGGCCTACACCACGCAGGTGATCAACCGGCTTGCTGAATGGATCGGACGCAGCCGGCTGGAACGCGGCGGATTGCGCATCATCACCAGTCTGGATGCCGATTTACAGGAACAGGCTGTCTGCACCCTGCAAACTCAACTGGCGCGCCTGAACGATCCGCCGTTGACTGCCCCGCCAGAGTGTGAAGCCGCCCGCCTGCTGCCCGCCCTGCCGCTGCGCACAACGCGCAGCGCCGCTACGTGGCAGACCAGCGCGGTCATCCTCGACCCGCTCAACGGTGAAGTGCTGGCATTTACCGGCGATACCTCGGCGGCAGGCGAAAGCGGCCTGCAAAGCCCGCACCCGCCCGGCAGTCTGCAAAACCCGATTCTGGCGCTGGCCGGGTTTGCGCGCGGTCTTTCGCCAGCTTCCCTGGTTTGGGATATTCCCCTCATGGAAGGAGAAATCACCAACGGACGGTCGTTGGAGGAATACAACGGGCCGCTGCGCCTGCGCAGCGCGCTGGTCAACGATGATTGGGCTGCCCTGCGGACGGTGTATGCTCAAATCGGGGCTGCTGCTCTGACTGCCACGGCGCACAATCTGGGCATCGAGCAGTACCGCCTGCCAGCCGACGAAGCCACTCTGCTCCACTCCGGCGAGCCGCTGCCCTTACTGGAATTGGCGCATGCGTACAGCGTATTTTCCACCTCAGGCGCCCTCAACGGCGTTGCCGGTGATGCTACTGCCTTGCCGCAGCCGCGCTGGGTACTGCGGGTGGAAGATCACCGCGGCAACCCCCTGCCCCTACCGGAGCAAACTGTCAGCCGCACAGTGGTTAGCAGTCAACTGGCTTACCTTGTCCATCATGTGTTCAGCGATGAGACTGCCCGATGGCGCACGCTGGGCTACCCCAACCCGCTGGAAATCGGCCGGCCGGCCGCCGCCAAAAGCGGACAGGCCGACGCGGGACGCTCGACTTGGGCAGCCGGATACACCCCTCAAGCCGTCGCCGTCGTCTGGCTGGGTAGTGAGGCCGAAGATGCTCCCCTGCCCGGCGCTTTTCCCTCGGCCGGCATCTGGCATGCCCTGATGCAGTACTTGCACCGCGACCAGCCGGTCCAGTCGTGGCCGATGCCGTCCGGCCTGGTTCGAGTGGAAGTTTGCGATCCATCCGGCTTGTTGCCCGGAGATGCCTGTCCCAGCCGGGTCAGTGAGGTCTTTCTGGAAAGCAACCAGCCCAGCGGAGTGGACACGCTCTATCGCCGCTTCCAAATCAACCGCGAAACCGGTCGGCTGGCCACCGTTTTCACCCCGCCGGAGCTGGTGGAGGAGCGCGTTTTTCTGGTCGTCCCGCCGCAGGCGCAGGCATGGGCGCGCGCCGCCGGTTTGCCCCTGCCGCCCAGCGAATACGATCTGGTGCAGCAGCCGCCGCTCAACCCCAATGCCCACATCTCCCAGCCGCGTGGCTTTAGCGTGGTCAGCGGCGAGGTCGAGATCCGCGGCACGGCTGCCGGGCAGGATTTTGCCTCGTACAGCCTTCAGGTCGGGCAGGGCATCAACCCCACCGCGTGGATCAGCATTCAGGAAAGCACATCCCAGCCGGTTGAGAACGGTCGGCTGGCGGCGTGGGACACGCGCAATCTGGAAGGCCTGTATGTGGTGCGGCTGCTGGTGGTGCGCCGCGATCAACGCGTGGAAACCAGTTTACTGCAGGTCACGGTGGATAACACCCCGCCGCAGGTGCGCATCCCCTACCCCCTGCAAGGACAGGTATTCACCGGTCAATCTATCATCACTCTGCAAGCCGAAATCAGCGATAACATCGGCCTGGCACGGGTGGAATGGCGGCTGGACGGGCGCAGCATTGGCGAAACCAGCCAGCCGCCGTATGCGCTGGTATGGGACGCCCGCCGCGGCGAACACCGCCTGGAAGTGATTGCCGTGGATCTGGCCGGTAACCAGACGGTTTCCGAGCCAATTCAATTCCAGGTGCGATAGTTGCCAAATCGGCCGCTTTGCGGAGATTGTGGAGAATAGCCATTGAGTTACGAGCTGTTTTATCTATAGGCGGTTGAACTTGCCCGGCGTATCCGCCGCAAGGAAATTTCCGCCCGCGAGGTGATCGAAGCCCACCTGCGGCGCATCGAACAGGTCAACCCAAAGTTGAATGCGGTGGTCGCACTGGCAGCCGATGAGGCCCTGACGCAGGCAGCAAAGGCCGACGCATCTCTGGCACGCGGTGAGCCCCACGGCGCGCTGCACGGGCTGCCCTTCACGGTCAAGGACTGGATTGACGCCGCCGGCCTGCCCTGTACCGGCGGAGTAGTACAGCACAAGAACCGCGTCCCGCCCAGAGATGCCAGCGTGGTCGCCCGGATGAGGCAGGCCGGCGCCATTTTGCTGGGCAAGACCAATGTGCTGGTCGAAAACGAGGTGCACGGGCGCACCAACAACCCCTACAACCTGAATTACAGCCCGTGCGGCAGCAGCAGCGGCGAAGCTGCCATCATCGCGGCTGGCGGCAGCCCGCTGGGATTGGGATCCGATTCGGGCGGCAGTATTCGTCAACCGGCACATGCCTGCGGCATAGCCGGATTGAAACCCACCACCGGCCGGCTGCCATTGACCGGTCATTTTCCCTTTATCAGCGCCATGAACGACCCGCGCACTACCATTGGCCCCATGGCGCGCTTCGTCGAAGATCTGGCGCTGGTGCTGCCCATTCTCAGCGGGGTGGACTGGCAGGATGCCAGCGTGATTCCCATGCCTCTGGCGGACTGGCGGCAGGTAAAGATCCAAGGCCTGCGGGTTGCTTTTTATACCCACCACGCCGAAGCCGAACCCACCCCCGAAACCGCAGCCGCCTGTTGGCGCGCTGCCCAGGTGTTCGGCGAACACGGCGCACGGATCGAGGAAAGGCTGCCGCCGCGCATCGAAGAAGCCTACACCATCACCCGTCAGTATTGGGCGCGGGTCGAATCGGAGGACGGGGAGGAGTGGGTCAGCAACGAACGCTCGCGTCTGGATGGCGATGAAGTAGCCCGGCATCTTTTCCTCTGGGATCGCTTCCGCCGCGCGTTGATCGGTTTCATGGCGGAGTATGATGTGGTCCTGACGCCAGCCGCCGAATTACCGGCTCAACCGCATGGTCAGCCCGAAGGCCGCATCCCCTACACCCTGCCCTACAGCCTGACCGGTTACCCGGCTGTTGTGGTTCGCTGTGCCACCTCGCCAGAAGGCATGCCGATTGGCGTGCAGGTGGTTGCCCGCCCATGGCGCGAGGATGTAGCCCTGGCAGCCGCCAACTTACTCGAGCAGACACTGGGCGGCTGGCAGCCGCCGCCGTTATGACCGAAAGGCAGGACACCCGCTGATGATGTCCAAAATTCCCAGCCGATCTCAAGCCGAAACCCTGCTCGAACAGGCTGCCGCCCGTCACGGGGGTGACTGGGTCGGGCATTCGCGCTTTGTCGCCCGCGCTGCAATGTTGATTGCCACCCGCATCCCCGCTCTGGATGCGGAAACGGCCTACATTCTGGGCTTACTGCACGACCTTGGGCGTGGATTTGGGCCAAGCGGGATGCGTCACATTCTGGACGGTTATCGCTGTTTGAACGAACTGGGTTTTGCGGATGCCGCCCGCATCTGCCTGACCCATTCCTTCCCCCTTCCGCAGGTGGAGGCAGTTGCCGGACATTGGGATTGTTCACCCGAAGAGGTGGATTTCGTCAGGGCATTTCTGGCCTCCATCGAGTACACTGACTACGACCGGCTGATTCAACTCTGCGACGCTTTGGCGCTGCCCAACGGCTTTTGCCTGATCGAAAAGCGCTTTGTAGATGTGGTTCTGCGCTACGGGGTGAATGAGTACAGCGTTCCGCGCTGGCAGGCCTACCTGCGTCTGAAAGCCAGCTTTGAAGAGCAAATCGGCGGCTCAATTTACCAACTGCTGCCGGGAGTCGTCGAAAACACTTTCGGCTTCGATCCCTGTCAACCTTGAGGCATGGAGATAGAAAAATCCAGCCCGCGCATGGATTGCACGGGCTGGGATGATTCAAAAAGGCGGTTGGGCAGTTCAGTCGCGGCGGTGAATGCGGATGTAGAGAAAAATCCCCAGAAAGCCGATCACCAGCCCGCTGATCGAGGAAGCGTAAGAGAGGAAACTCAGCCAAAACGAAGTTTCCCAGATGCGCAGGATCATCAGGAAGGGAGCGGCCGCGCCGAAAAACAACAAGCCGGCGCCAATCGCCATCATTCCTTTTGGGCCTAACCGTAACATTTTCCTGCCTACTTATACAACCAGCACGCCGCCGTGTGATCCGGCCCAACTTCGAATTCGGGCGGTACGGTAACATCACACTCGCCGGCAATCATGTGCGGGCAGCGCGGATGAAAACGGCAACCGGCCGGCGGCTTGACCAGACTGGGCGGCTCACCCGGCGGCACTTCTTTGAAGGTCTCGGCGTTTCGCGCATCCGGGTCGGAAGTCGCCGCCAGCAACGCATGGGTGTAGGGATGCTTGGCCTCGTGCAGCAGATTGTCTACCGGCGATTTTTCCACAATCTGGCCGGCGTACATGACGAAGATGCGCTCGGAGAAGTACCGCACGGTAGACAGGTCGTGGGTGATGTAAATCACGCCCAGGTTGTGAGATACCTGCAAACCGCGCAGCAGTTTGAGAATCTCGACTCGCACCGAAGCGTCCAGCATGGACACCGGTTCATCGGCTACCAGCAGTTTGGGTTCGAGGATCATCGCCCGCGCGATCACAACCCGCTGCTGCTGCCCGCCGCTGATCATGTGCGGGAATTTGGGTAAAAATTCTTCCACCGGCGTCATCTTGACTTCGGTCAACACCTTGTAAATCCGTTCCAGGCGTTCCTTTTTGTCCTTGATGCCCGCCACGATCATCGGTTCTTCCAGAATGCGCTGGACATTCATAAACGGCGGCAGTGCGCCATAGGGGTCTTGCTGCACATAGCCCACCTGACGGCGATACCAGCGCAGCGTTTTGGCATCCATCTGGCTGATGCGGTACTTCCCTTGGAACACCACATCACCCTGGGTGGGGCGGTTGAGGCCTAAAATCGTTTTCATCAGGCTGGACTTACCGCAGCCCGACTCACCCACCACCGCCACAGCCTCGCCTTGCTGCAGGTCAAAACTGACATCATCCACCGCTTTCACATAACCGGCATGGCCGAAACCAAAGCGGCGCAGTTCGAACCACACCCGCAAGTTTTGAATGGAAAGCAGCGGGGGATTGCTCAGCGCATCAACGCCGGACAAGGATTCTCGTTGAACAACAGCATCTTGAACGGTCATGCTTAACTCCTTGCCTCTTTTTCATACAACCAGCATTTGACCTGCCGGCCATCCGGATGCTGGAACATGGGCGGGTCTTGATCGCACTTTTCGAAGCGCAGCGGACAGCGCGCCGCAAAGCGGCAGCCGGTCGGCGGTTTGATCAAACTGGGCGGCTGGCCGGTGATAAATTCCGGCTCCACCGTGCTGCGCAGTTTCGGCACCGAGGCCATCAGTTTTTGGGAATAAGGATGCAGCGGCGCGGTGAAGAAGCGGTAGGCATCGCTCAATTCCACCATCTGCCCGGCATACATCACGCCAACCCGGTCGGCCAGCTCACTGGAAGTGGCAATATCGTGGGTAATCAGAATGAAACTGGTAGCAATTTCCTTCTTGATGCGCTTGAGCAGGTTCATGATGTTTGCCTGGGTCAGCACATCCAGCGCGGAGGTTGGCTCATCCAGAATGACCAGATCAGGCGCGGTCACCAGCGCCATGGCAATCGCCGCGCGCTGGCGCATCCCGCCGCTCAATTCGAAGGGGTAGCGGGTGAGGAAGTCCACCGGTACGCCCACCCGTTGGAACATGTTGGCAGCCTGCACCAGCGCCTCTTCCTTTTGCACCCCATGGTGCACCATCATCGGTTCGGCAACCTGATCGCCCACCCGCAGCACCGGGTTGAGCGCATTCATCGCCGCTTGCGGCACCATGGAGATCTTCAACCAGCGGATCTGCTGGCGGTATTCCTCATCGGACATGGACATCAATTCAGCGCCGTTGAGATAGACCTTGCCGGAGTAGGTATGCACATTGCGCGGCAGCAGGCGCAGCAGGGCCTTTGCCATGGAACTCTTGCCGCAGCCCGATTCGCCGATGATGACCATGGCCTCGTTGGGGTTGAGGGTGAAATTCACCCCATCCACCGCCTGCACCACACCGCGGGTGGCGCGGAAGTAGAGTTTCAAATCTTCAACACGCAGTAATGTTTTTTCTGGCATGATCTCCTACACCCCCCGCAGTCTGGGATTGAAGATGCGGTCGAGCGCAAACCCAAGCATGGAAAAGGCCAGACCCGTAATCATTAGCAAAACGGCCGGCTGCAACACCCAGTAATAATGCCCATTGAACAGGGCGCCCTGCGCCTGAGCATCGTTGATCACCTTGCCCCATGTCGGCAGCACCGGGTCGCCCAAGCCCAATACCGCCAGCGATGCCTCCAAAAATACGTAGGAGGGGATGCCAATCACGAATCCGGGGATCAGCACCGGAATGAGGCGCGGAATCAGGTAGTTAAAGATGATGCGCAAATTACCGGCGCCGTAGGAACGGGCAGCCTCGATGTAAGGCGCTTCTTTGATCTGTAAAAAGATGGCCCGGAAGGTCTTGATGGACGAAGAGAAGATGCTTAGAGCCACCACCGCGCCCAAAATGACCCAGATGGAACGCGAGTAGAGCGTACCGATCATGATCAGAATCGGCAGCACCGGCAGCACCAGATTGACCTCGGTGATGCGTTGGATGATTTCATCCACCGCGCCGCCGAACCACGAACCCACCGCGGCAATGATCATGCTCAACACGCTGGTGCCAAGAGCGGCGAGAATACCGAACGACAGCGCAATCGGCGCGCCCCACAGCATCGCCACCATCAAATCGCGGCGCAGGTGATCGGTGCCGGCCAGCCCATGCACTTTACCGTAGATGACCAGTTTAGCATCCACTTCGGCATCCGGCTCGAACAGCAGCGCAGAAATCTGCAATTCGTACTGGCCTTTTTGAATGGTGGGCGGCAACACATCCGGCACGGCAAACAACCCCTGCGTTATCGTCATATCGCGGATGCGCCGTCTGAGGCGATCATCCAGTTCAAAGCGATACTGATCGGAGCGGCGCACGGACATCTGGCTCATGCGCAATTCGCGGCCGTCCGGGGTGATCCACTTCATGGTGATGTGGGGCTGCTTGACATCATATTTGGAAGTGAAGAAGATGATCAATTCCTGCGGGAAGTCGTCATACTGGTAGTCGAACACATAGTGCATGATGACTTCCTCATTGCTGCCAACCGTTTGGATTTCTTTTTTGACCTGTTCATCATCGGTGGTCAGGATGATGGTTTCGGGCAGTTTTTTGGCGCTGAACCAGTTCGTCCAAACCGGGGCGGCGTTGCGCGGGTAATCGCCCCACACCGCTTCGCCTCCCCGCCACAAGCGAATGGCTTCGTCATACGGAATGGTCACCACAGCATACACCGCAAAGACGACCAGTAAGATGATGATTACCAGGCCAACCAAAGCCGATGGGTATTGTGCAATGTCACGAAAGGTGTTTTTCAGCGCGTTCATGCTTTCGGGCCCTCGCCTCCCACTTTGACGCGCGGATCAACCAGCGCGTAGATAAAGTCCAGTAAAAACACCGTAATCGCCAGCAGGTAAGCGTAAATCACCGTTTCACCGACAATTACCGGCGTATCGAACAAACCAATTGCCCGGTAGAACAAACGCCCCAAACCGGGCCAGTTGAACACGGTTTCCAGAATGATCGCCCCAAACCACAAACCGATCACCAGTAAAGCGAAGTTGGTAATAATGTTGGGCATGGTCGGGCGCAGGATGTAGCGTCGTTCAATCAACTGGGATGACAGGCCTTTGGCCTTGGCCATCTCCACGTAGTCTTCACTGGAAAAAATCAGGAAAAAGGTGCGCCAGCCGTAAATGGTGATGAATACCGAGCTCATGAAAATGGCCAGCGTCGGCAGGATCATGTGCTTGAGCAGGCTAAGCGCATACCCGATGGTGGTTTCCGGCACGGGGGCATCCACCATGCCGCCATACGGCAAAACATTCAAGACTGCCGCAAAAATCAAGATGAGGAAGATGCCGTAAAACCAGCCCGGCGCAGCCGAAGTCGGCGCAAGGGCAATCACCAGCCGGTCGAAGAAACTGCCATAATGGCGGGAAAGCCCCAAAGCAATAAACAAAGCCGAAAAAAACAGCAGCAGATTTGCCGTTCCGAACAGGACCAGCGTGGGTGGCAGGCGTTCCAGAATGATCAGGCGCACCTGCTTCGATCCGCTGTCGCTGGTCAGGTACTGTGCGCGCCCCAAATTGAGGGACATGGCATCCGCCAAATAGGTAAAACTGCGCAGAATAAAGGGACGATCCATCCCCAGACGCTGCTCTTCGATGCGCACCATTTCGTTGATCAAGCGATTGCGCTCTTCGGCTGGCAGACGCCGCATTTCGGGGTTCATGCTCACACCCAACGCAATCCGTTCGCGAATTTCACCGCGGCGGATGTTATCTACTTCTCCCCCCATGTTGGCAATGATAATGGTCAGATAGACACCAATAACAATCGTCACACCCAGCGTCAAAATTTTTACAAGGGTATATTTGAGTAATCTTGATAAGGTGCTGGCTGCGGCTTTTTTTTCAAGTGAGGCTGGGGAGGCCGTCACAGGAGACTGAGTCGCTTCCGTCATACGAATTGATCACCCTTCATTAGGTATTAGAGGGGCGAGGTGTCGTCTCGCCCCTCTTGATCTTGTCCAGTAAACCCTTACGGGGCGGTCACGAACTGGAACGAGCCGAAGGACGGCACAGCCACGCGCTTGGACACCACCACCACCTCAAGGCGGGTCGTGCCTTCCGCGAGTTTGCCGGTGTCTTCGCCGCTCAGTTTGACCTGGAAGAGGCCGTCTTCCACGCCTTCAGCCTGACCAACCAGCACAAGTTCACCGTTGGCGTCGAAGACCAGATATTTGACATTGTCAATATCGGCCAACGGGTAGGGCTGTCCTTCGTAGTCCACGAAGACATCGAAGGTGGCTTCGCTGCCAGCGGTCACGCGGTCGTCACCATCCACTTCCACTTCGGCAATCGGCGGAGCGGAGAAGCGCAGCCACTTGTCAGCCGGTTCGGAGTAGTCGTTGAAGCGGCGCAGCACAACCGTACCCTCCACCGGGAAGGCGCGTTCCAGATAGAACACATTCGTGCCTACCCAGAAGTGCCCGCGCACGCGGAACCACTCGGACAGGTTGGCATAGCGGGCAGCGGCCTCATCGGCGCTGACGAATTCACCCAGCGTCGGCGCGTAGGGGATGAAACCTTCCGTGCTGGCCTCGTCCAGCTTGGCTTTGAGGATGTCAATGGTCGGGCCGGAGATGTAGGACAGCCATTCGATTTCATTGGCGTCGGCCTTGGCCGAGGAGAAAGCGGCTTCACCGGCGCCATCGGCTTTCAAACCGATTGCCAGCGCGTGCCAGGCTGCCTGACCCTGTGCGTAGAACGGCCACCAGTCGCTCACGTTCAGTTCGGCATCCAGGTTCCACAGATCGGAGTAGGTTTCGATGACCAGCGGATCGGTGGAAACGATCTTGACGCCCTTGAAGGACGACATGAACGATTCGAAGGCCGGCACCACCGACTCATCGTAGTACGGGCTGGCTTCCTTGGCGCGGTCGAAGGTCAGGATGATTCCCATGACCACATCGCCAGCGGAAAAGGCGCTGCCATCATGCCATTTGACCTTCTGGTACAGGTCAGCGGGGTAGTAAACCGTGCTCTTGCGCAGAGCGGTAGCGCCTTCGGGGAACTTCTCAGCCACGGTGATGAAGCGCTGCTGTTCGGCATCCCAGTCCGCCCAGGCGTCACCCGGCACCTCGATGGAGGGAGCGAATTCCAGCGTCAGCCAGTCGAGCGTCTTGCCAACCGGCAGGCCTTCTTCTACCACCACTTCAGCCTTCTCTACGCGGTTCGGGTAGGTCAAACCGGTGAAAGGATCGAACACCAGACCGTATTCGCCGGTACCGCGGATCAGCATCTGGTCGTAGATCCAGTTGGAACCGTTGAGCGCGTTCCACGGCTCGGTGAGGATGCTGGGCATGGCAATGGTCATCGAACCGCCCACTTCGCCTTCGCGGCGGATGGTGTACGGCCACAACTGAGAACCATACACAGCGCCGTAGAGGTCCGAAGCCACCTGCACTTCGGCGCGCAGCGGGGTAATGCTGGCTCGGTCCGCCAGCCAGATGCGCACGGAGTCCTGCAAGGCCAGTTCCAGCGCCTTGCCCATCATCTCGGCGCGTTCTTCAAGGGTCTTGTAGGCGCGGTTTTCCAGCTGTTCAGCCAGGCTATCGAACTCTTCGCTGGGGGTGTAAGCCTGCCACAAGGGGAAGGCCAAACCGCGCGGGGTGTAGAAGAACGAGAAGTTGTCGCCCAGGTCGCGCGGCACAGCGGTGGTGATCCAGCCGCCGGTGTAAATGTGGAACTTGCCGTCAGCGGGGTTGCCGCGGATCCAAATCGGGGAAGCTTCGGCAGCGGTCTTGTAATCGCGGGTTACCGTGAAGCCAATGTCTTCCAGTTGGGAAGCCACATAATCACCAATTTGGCGGCGTTCGTCTTCGGTGCGGATCAGAACGATGATTTCAACCGGTTCGCCTTCATACTGCCACTTGCCGTCCACAAGTGTTGCGCCCAGTTTTTCCATTTCGGCAGCAATCAATTGCTGAGCCTTTTCCTTGTCATAGGCGTACTTCAACTCGACCTTGCGCACCACTTCCGCCAGGCGGGCATAGTCCGAAGAAGCCACGTTGAAGGGGGTGTAGCGCGCAACACCCAAGCCCTTCATGATCTCGCGAACGATGTAGTCGCGGTCAATCAGGTAGTTCATCGCCTCGCGCACTGCCGGCACCGCAAACGGGTTGAGTTTGCCGGTGCCTTCGAAGACCGGGCCGGCCGGGTTGAAGGTCAACTCGTTGTAGGAACCGAACGAGCGCTCCGATTTAAGATCGGGGCTGGCGGCTACCTTGGCTGCAATTTCGGCATTGCTGACCGTGTAGGCATAGATGTCAATGTCCTTGTTTTGCAGGCGGGTGATGGCCGCATCCGCATTGGGTTCTTCTACAACGACGATGGTGTCCAGCCAGGCGCCGTTGCGGTCAATCCGGGTGGGTTCGGGGGTCACCACGACCTCGACGGTCTTTTCGACCTCGACTGTTTTGACCACCTCGACTTCCTCCGTCACCACCTGGGTCACCACTTGGGTGCCCTGCTGGCAGGCCGAAAGGACCATGCTGGCGATGACCAACAGTCCAACGACCAGAAGTGTATAACGCTTCATGTTTCTCCTCCTTCTATATGGGATTTAGAATGATTGTTCAGAGGCTTCCCTCCGATTTAGGTCACTCACCCGGCTGACGGATTTGGACGGAATCCGCAGCCGCTTGGCGAGTTTGCGACTATCCTAATTGTAAATAAATCGGCGGGAAAGTGCAAGCAATATAGCATAATCTCATACCAGAGTCAAGAAAAATGGGCTTTTTTTCAACCCTGAATGAATAGATTAATCCGATGATTAGACAAGACCGGCGACCCCTCCTCCCTTTTGTCTTTCTCAGCATGCGGTGACTCAGCGGATTCAAGCCGAGCCGACCCGCTCTTACCCCTTCTGGGGCAGCAGCAAAGCCGCCGAGAGCGGCGGCAGAGTCACACCGCGCAAACGTCCCTCGCGCACCGCAGCGCCGCCCTGTCCAATTGGGTTCTGAAAGACCATTCCCTCCGGCAGGCGCCCGGAAACCGGGATATCCAGTTCGTATGAAGATGCCGGCGCGCGGTTGATGACCGCTACGGCAACTTCTTCGCCCAACCGCCGCAGATAAACCAGCGTCTGTCCGGCGGCATGCAGCGCCTCGAATGAGCCACTCCGCAGCGCCAGGTTTTGATGGCGCAGCCCGGCCAACTGCCGGTAGAAGGCCCGCAGGTCATGATCCCAACGGGTTTCATCCCACGGGAAGGCGCGTCGGCAGTCCGGATCTTGACCGCCCGGCAGGCCAATTTCATCCCCATAATAAATACACGGCGCGCCCGGGTAGGTGAACAGGAAAAAGGCTGCCAGTTTCTGCAAACGCCGCTCGCCGCCAACAATCGAAAGAAAACGGGCTGTGTCGTGGCTGTCCAGCAGGTTCAACTGCGCCTGCACCGCCGGCAGGGGATATTTGGTCAACAAATGGCTGACATTTTGGGCAAACGCCTCCGCCTGCGGGCTGAAATACTGCGGGCCGTGTTCGTACCAATGACCGACCAAATCGCGATCCATCTTTTCGCCGCCGAAGAAACTCCAACACGCATAGGTGAGCAGGTAGTTCATCACCCCGTCGAACTGATCGCCTTGCAGCCAGCGCTCGGCATCCCACGGGATTTCACCGGTGATGTAGGCCTGCGGGTTGGTCTGCTTGACCACCTGCCGAAATTCCTGCCAGAACGAGTCATCATCCACACAAAACGGCACATCCAGCCGCCAGCCGTCAATGCCCTGTTCCAGCCAGTAACGGGCTACATCAAAGATAAACCGCCGCACCTGCGGATTGCTGTGGTTGAATTCCGGCAAAGCCGGCAGCCCCCACCAGCAGTCGTAGTTCGGTTTGCCGTGATAGGCATTCAGCGGAAAGCCCTTGACCCGAAACCAGTCCAGATAAGGCGACTGCGCGCCGCATTCCAGTATGTGATTGAACTGAAAGAACCCACGGCTGGCGTGATTGAAGACGCCATCCAGCACAATTTTGATGCCGCGCCGATGGGCTTCATTTATTAAGCGCCGCAGAGCGGCATCGCCGCCCAGCAGGGGGTCCACACGCCAGTAGTCGTGGGTGTGGTAGCGGTGATTGGAAGCGGATTGAAAAACGGGGGTAAAGTAAATCGCCGTAACCCCCAGGTCCTGTAAATAATCCAGTTTTTCCAGCACCCCGATCAGGTCTCCGCCCTTGAAGCCGTAAGGAGTCGGCGGGGCATCCCACGCTTCGAGGTTGTTCGGTTTTTCTACGCTCGGGCTGGACGCAAAACGGTCGGGGAAAATCTGATAGAAGACCGCATCATGAACCCAGTCAGGTGTCACAAAGGGGGTACTCATCCATTCCTCTCTTTCATCAAATCAGGGTCATGCGGAAGATTTTACCATCAATCGTTTCTTCCCCCGTCCATTGCCCTGAGGCCGGCAGGAAAATGTCCTTTGGGGTTGGCGTATTCAGGAAGAATGTACTTGATTTTTTACTTAATTCGTAATTGACAGACAATTCCAAAAGTGTACAATAAGAATCACCTTCACCCCATTTTTCCCCATCCCATTTAATTGAAAAGGAGCAAAGAAATGCGCAAGAATCGTTTCGTTCTCGTGTTCGTGCTGGTGTTGATTGCATTGCTGACGGCTCAATGCGCGCCAGCGGCCACCCAGGCCCCGGAACAAACCGGCAAGACCTACAAACTGGCGGCCATCTTCCCCGGCGTGATTACCGATGCCGACTACAACACCTTAGCGTATGTGGGCATTTCGGAATTGCAGAAAGCCACCGGCATCGAAACCGCCTACTCCGAAAGCGTGGCCGTGCCGGATGTGGATCGCGTCATGCGCGAGTACATTGACGCCGGCTACAACATCATCTGGACGCACGGCGGTCAATTCCTGACCCAGACCGTTGATCTGGCCAAACAATTCCCGGATGTCATCTTTATTGGTGAAGGCGATGCGCCGGTGGCCGATGCTCCCGCTAATCTGTGGTTCATTGACCGCAACTTCCACGTCGGCTTCTACGGCATTGGCGCGCTGGCTGCCAAAGCCACCCAGACCGGTAAAATCGGCTATCTGGGCGGTCTGGCGCTGCCCTTCTCCTACGCCGAGGTGCACGCCGTCCAGCAGGCCATCAAAGACCTTGGACTGGATGTGGAAGTCAAAGCGGTATGGGCGGGCGACTTCAACGACCCGACCAAAGCCCGTCAGGTGGCCGATGCGCTGATTGCCGAGGGCTGCGATGTGATCATGGGCTCGCTCAATCTGGGCATGTTCGGTCTGTTCGAAGCGGTCAAAGCCTCCCCCACCAAAGTGCTGGTCACCGCCAAATACACCGACAAATCCACCTACGCCCCTGAAAACTACATGACCTCACTGCTGTACGACTTTGCCGGCCCGCTCAAGGAGATTTACGCCAAAATTCAGGCCGGCGAAACCGGCGGTTACTACCCGCTCGGCTTTGCCACCGGCGTTGCGCTGCAGACCCCGTTGAAAAACGTCTCTCCTGAAATTCAGGCCGAGATGGACACCCTGCTGGCTGACCTGCGCGCCGGCAAGATCGAAGTGGTCAAGGACACCAGTGAGATCAAGTAAGACTCCTCGTAAGGCTGATTACAAACGATAGTCCAATTCAGGCAGGGGTTTCAGCGCCTGTGGTTGTGCGCTGGAACCCCTTTTATCACTCCCCTGCCGCAAACCTCCGCAGTTGGCGACCTCATACCCACTGCACAGGCGCCTAGGGAAGGAGATCATGGAAAAACAACCTATTCTGGAACTGAAGAATATTCGCAAGACTTTCGACAAACTGGTGGCGCTGGACGATGTGTCCTTTTCGCTGCTGCCCGCAGAAATTCACGGTCTGCTGGGCGGCAACGGCGCCGGCAAAACCACCCTGATGAACATTCTTTACGGGCTTTACCGCAAGGATCAGGGAGAAATTTACCTGAACGGCGAAAAAATCGAAATTCACGGCCCGCGGGATGCGCTCCAAAACGGGATTGGCATGGTGCATCAGCACTTTTTGCAAATTCCCAACTACACGGTGTTGGAAAACATTGTGTTGGGAACCGTCATCGCCAACCGCTACACGATGAACCTGGAACCTGAGGCCAAAAAAGTGCGCGAGTTGTGCGAACGGTTCGGCCTTTCGGTGGATTTGGACGCAGTCATCTCCACCCTGCCGATCGGCAGCCGCCAGAAAGTCGAAATCCTCAAAGCGCTCTATCGCGGGGTGCGCATCCTAATCCTCGACGAACCCACCACCAACCTGACTCCGCAGGAAGTAGATGCTCTGTTTGAATCGCTGCGGGTGATGGTCAACGATGGCCTGAGCATTGTGTTCATCACCCACAAATTACGCGAAGTCCTGAGCGTGTGCGACCGCATTACCGTTTTGCGCGAAGGGCGCAACATTACCACCCTCGACCGAAAGGACGCTTCCGAAGACGTGTTCGTGCGGGCAATGGTCGGCGAGCAGATGAACATCGAAAAGAGCGTGTACTTTGCCCGCGACACGAAAACCTTTGGCGAAGTGGATTACTCGACCGAGCCGCTGCTGCGCCTCAGTCAGGTCAATCTGGTCAGCAAAGAAGGCGTTTCCTGCCTGAAGGATGTTTCCTTCGAAATTTACCGCGGCGAGATTTTTGGGGTAGCCGGCGTGGCCGGTAACGGTCAGCGTGAACTGGCCGAAGTCGCCGCCGGGATCGTGCCGCCCAGCAGCGGGAAAATCGAACAAAACGGCAAGGATGTCACCGGCTTACCCGTGGGCGAACGGCTGCGCAGCGGGCTATCCTACATCCCCGAAGACCGCCTGCACGACGGCTTTTTGCCCAAAGCCAGCGTGGCGCAAAACCTGATTTTGGGTGTGCACCGCCAGCAGCCATACAGCGACGGGCGGTTCATCAACTGGAAAACCGTCTTCGAAAACACCCGCGAACAAATCCGCGAGTACAACATCAAAACCAGCGGGCCGGAAGAACCGGGCGGCAATCTGTCCGGCGGCAACATCCAGCGGGTGATGATTGCGCGCGCCTTTTCGATGAACGCCGATTTGCTGGTAGCGCACAACCCCACCCGCGGCTTGGACATTCCTTCCATGGATTTCGTCTATCAGAAATTACTGCAGCGCAAAGCCCAAAAGCAGGCTACCCTGCTCATTTCGGAAGATCTGGACGAATTGATGCTGCTCAGTGACCGGATTGCGGTCATTTACCGCGGTGAAATTTTGGGCATTCTGCCACGCAAAGACTTCGACAAATACGCCATTGGCCGGTTGATGAGCGGTATTCGCTCGACCGAACCGGCGACCCCGTGAGCGAGGTGACGATGAAGACCCTTGGACGAACCATCCTCCCCTATCTGATCGCCATTGCCGTAGCCTTTGCGGCCGTGGGCATCTTCATTGCAGCCATGGGTTTTGACGTTGGGCGGGCTTACCAGACTATTTTACTGACTTCTTTCCGCACCCCCAACGGCTTCATTCAGACGCTGCTCAAATTCATCCCCCTCACCCTGCAAGCGCTGGCATTCACCGTGCCGCTGACTGCCGGTAAATTCAACATTGGCGGCGAAGGCCAGATGATCGTCGGTGGCATTGCCGCCGCTGCGGTGGGTATCACCTTCTCCGACCTGCCACCGGTGATCTTGCTGCCGCTCGTCATTCTGGCAGGCGTGATCGCCGGGGCGTTCTGGGGACTGATTCCCGCCTGGCTGCTGTACCGCTTTGGGTTGAACGAGATTTTGTCCACCGTGCTGCTCAACTTCGTCTCGTTTGCGGTGATTGATCTGGTGGCGACCGGCCCATGGCGCGACACTGCCGCCGGACACCCCACCACCATCCCGATTGGACAGGGCGGCTGGCTGCCCATGCTGATCAGCAACCCGCCGCTGCACTCCGGCATCCTGCTGGCGGTGCTGGTGGCAGCCGGCATCTACATCTACACCAGCCGCACCACCGGCGGGTATGAACTGGTGGCCACCGGCGCCAACCCGCGCGCCGCCGAAGTCTTTGGCATCAACGTCAAGCGCATGTTCGTCTTCTCCCTGGTGCTGGCGGGGGCTTTAGCCGGTCTGGCCGGTTCCATCGAAGTCGCCGGCGTTCACCGCCGCCTGATCGAAGGGATGCAGTCGAACTTTTTGGTGCTGGGGCTGATCATCGGTCTGATTGCGCGCGGCAATAATCTGGCCGTGCCGTTCGTGGCGTTCTTCATCGCCGTGCTGGAAGTCGGCGCCAGCGCCATGCAGCGCACGATGATGATCCCGGTCGAAATGGTGTTCATCGTCGAAGCGCTGGTACTGCTCTTCGTCCTACTATCCGATGTGGTGCGCAGGAGGTAAATCATCATGGATACCCTAATCACCTTCTTGCGATTGGTCTTGCTTTCAATGGTGCCGTTCGTGCTGGCCAGTCAGGGCACCATGCTGGGCGGTCGCACCGGCATTTTCAACGTAGCCCAGGAAGGCATCATGCTGCTGGGCGCTTCGCTGGGTTTTCTGGTGAGTTATCAGGTCGGCAACAACTTCGTCGGCATGCTGGCTGCCATGGCCGCCGGCGCACTGTTCGGGCTGCTGCTGGCGTACTTCACCACCACCCTGAAGATGAATCAGTTCGTCATCGGCCTTTCGCTGTTCTTCATCGGCGTCGGCCTCTCCACCCTGCTGCCCAAACTGATCATCGGCATCACCCTTTCGCCGCCGCTCATTCCCACCCTGCCGGAAGTCTCCATCCCCGTGCTGAGCCAGATTCCGGTACTCGGCCCGATTCTGTTCCGGCAAAACGGACTGGTGTACTTCTCCGTCCTGCTCTCGCTGGTACTGTGGTACTTCCTGTACCGCACCCAGCGCGGCCTGGAGTTGCGCGCGGTGGGCGAAAACCCGATGGCAGCCGACAGCCTCGGCGTCAACATTGTGCGGGCGCGTTACTGGACGGCCATCCTCGGCGGGGCTTTGATCGGACTGGCAGGGGCTTACCTGCCGATGGTGTACACCGGCACCTTCACCGAAGCCATGACCCGCGGACGCGGCTGGCTGGCCATTGCGCTGACCTTCTTCGGCGGTTGGAGTCCGCTGACCATACTCACCGGCTCGCTGTTCTTTGCCGGCGTGGAAGTGCTGGCGTTCCGCGCTCAGGTCATCGGCCTGGCGGTTCCTTACCAGTACCTGTTGATGGTGCCCTACCTGGCGACCATTCTGATCATGGTGTTGACCTTCCGCAAGGCGCGCGTACCGGCTTTCCTCGGTCAGAACTACGACCGCGAAAAGCGCAACCTGTAACCCTGTTGAGCCTCCAACTGGCGCAAAGCGCACGGTTGCCCCAATACAGCCGTGCGTTTTTTGTTGGTTATGGAGGTGAAACCGGTACGGAAAACTGTATCAGCTCCATCACCAAGGTCCAGGTATGAGCGCCGCTGCCACCCTGCCCTTGAAAAGGTTTTTCCAGCATGTACCCGATATTCTGTTCGGAAAAGCCATTATCCAGGTAGAAGACCTCGCCGCGTCCATCCGCTCCGCGATGGCTCATTGGACCGGGACCGGGCATGGGAACCTGGACGGGATCGCGCTCCGGACAGGTCATCACCCCGCTGCCGGACTGCCAGTTTTCTTCGATGATCAGATGGACAATCCCGTTTTCACAAAAGCCGCTGGCGGTGGCTGTCATACTGCTTTCACCGGAAAAGGTGCAATCCTCCATCGTTCCCCGCATACGAACCGGCATGGTAATCGGGTTTTGCGCTTTGAGGATGACTCTTGGGGTATCTTCAGTCACCTCCAGAACCAGAACGCCATCACCCAGACTGTGATGTAGCAACACTTCTTCCACATTGAAGTCAATCTCGGCAGAGAATTTCAGGAAAATCAAGCCAAATTTACCGGGGCACTCGGCCAGATCCATTCCCTCTGGCACCTCTTGCGGGACGCTGGTCGCAACGAGCGTGCTTTGAGCAAGGGTTGGTTCATTCAGGCTCTCATCTTCATCCGAAAAGGTAACCCCATCCTGACCGGCCGGCGAGGACGGCTTACACGCCGCCATCGTCCACACCAGCATACCGGCCGCAAACACTGTGAAAATCTTTCCCCACCCCGCCATCATCCCCTCCTTTTCTCCTGGCAACCATTGCCAGTTTGATCATACAACTTTTGGAAAGAAAATACAAATTCACGATGGACAACTTTAAGAAAGAAGTAACTTTACTTGAGGGAGATATTTCGCTAAAATAAAATTAAATGGTTTGGGATTTTATTAGGTTGAAAAACCGACGTTAATTTCCTTTCAATTTATTGTTATTTATCTCATAACGCTTTCTTAATTGTTTTCCGCTGTGTGCGTGCTTTAATCGAATTGAAATTTTATTCACTCAATTTCCCCGGATGAATTAACTCTCAACGGTCAGATGCGAAAGGAGGTGATGTTCTATTGAGGCTTGACTAAGTCAGGTTAGTTTTGGGTCGCATCCAAATCTAAAATTCAGGAGAGGGAACATGAAATTCAAATTTTTGAAAGTGCTTTCTTTGGCACTGATCATTTGCCTGGCATTGCCAATGCCGGTTTACAGTGCCGATCTACAGCGTCCTCAGGCACAAACAACCATCGGATTCACCATTTTGCACACCAACGACTTTCACGGCAATCTGGAAGCATCTGGCTCCAATCCCGGTGCGGCACGGGTAGCCTACAAAGTCAAGGAAATTAGAACTGCAGTAGGGGCGGAAAATGTCCTGCTCTTAGATGCGGGGGACATGCTGCAAGGTTCACTCATTTCCAACCTCCTCAGAGGATTACCGACCATTGATTATTACAAGGCCATCGGCTACGATGCAGTCGCACTCGGTAATCATGAATTCGATTGGGGACAGGATGTGCTGGCCAAACGCGGCTTGCAGGCAGCTGCTACGGAGGCCGGTAAAAAATCATTTCCCATGCTGGCAGCCAACATCGTAAAAAAAGTAGGGAACTCATGCGATGGCTGGGATCGGCCTGTGTTGGATGATGGGAGTGGAAATATCTACACCATTCAGCCCTACACCATCCTGGAAGTAGGCACAGACCCCAACAAAGTCCAGGTGGGGGTGATCGGTGTCGGCTCAATCGAAACCCCTTACATCACCATTGCTGAAGCCACCGAAGGACTATGTTTCAAAGACCCGACCCAATCCATCCTGCATTACTACGACGAAATGAAAACAGCCGGTGCCGATGTGCTGGTGGTGCTCAGCCACAACGGCTATTTGGACGGCGGCTACGGCTACGGCTTTACCGTCTATGGGGATCAAACTCTGGCTCGCTATCTCAATGAGGCAGGTAAACCGGTGCACCTCATCATTGGCGGGCACAGCCACACCGACCTTGCTACTGCTACCATGGTGGGCAATACGGCAGTGGTACAGGCGCATTACAACGGACGCAAGATCGGACGCGCCGACTTCACCTACAACCCGGAAACGGGTGCTGTCACGGTCAGTTGGAGCCGGATTGTGGTTGCCACAGACGCCCCCCAGGATACGGACATCCAAAATCTGGTCAACACCTATGTGAACGATCCAGCATACCTTGAAAGGATCAACGAGGAAATTGGCTGGGTACAGGTAGATCTGTTGCGCAACTACAACGGTGACGGGATGATGGGCACCTTCATTCAGGATGCCATCTACAACCAACTGAACTCGGATGGCAATCCGGAAAACGATGTGGACATGGTCTTCAACAACCCGGGTGGCATTCGGATTGACTGGTGTGATAAAGAAGACACCTCAAATCCCGGCCAGTATATCTGGAGCAGCAATGCCGCTGACTGCCAGACTGAAGGCGTTTGGTCGCATGACCCGATGGTTCTCACCTATGGGATGTTATTCCAGGTGTTACCGTTTGGTAACGACACCGTTGTGGCAGATATGACCGGTGCCGAAATCATTGACCTGCTCAACCAAAGCGCCACTCTCTACAAGGGCGCTCTTTCGATTTCAGGAGTTCGTCATAAATTCTATCGCTATTCCGATGCTCTGCCGGGCCCTCAGCCGTGGGCATGGGGCGCTTATGACATCGAGGTTTTCGACCGCGAGGCAAACGGCTGGGTTCCGATTGATCCAAACCGCACCTATCGAATCGCCACCAACAGTTTCCTGGCTCCTGCCGGGCAGGATGGTTTCATCCAGTTCAAATACGCCAAGAACCTGTCCTACTGGGGGGATATGTTGAATCTGGTCATTGATTGGGTGCGTAATTATACGGAAGACAAACCCTACAAAGGCCCCTACGGCGATGGTAAACTGGACGGACGCGTTACCCGCGAAGGCACGGATGCAGGCGGCCCGATCATCCCGCTGACCATTCTGCACCACAACGATTCGCATGGTCGCTTGCTGCAAGCCGGCAGCACAGTTGGTTACACTAATCTGGCAACCCTGATCAAGCAGGAACGCGCACATAACCCCAATCGTACACTCCTGCTCACCGCTGGAGACAACGTGCAGGGCGACTCGATGATGTACTACTTCAAGTCAGCCGGCCTGGGTTATTGTGCGGACGGCAGCACCCTCCCGCCCGACATGCAAATCAACCCGCTGATCAAGGCCTTTAACGCCATGGGCTACGATGCCATGGTGCTGGGCAATCACGAGTTCAACTTTGGTAAAGAAGTGTTTAGCACCCTTTCCGACGCAACCTTCCCAATCCTGCAGGCCAATCTACAGGATGACGGCCGTTATGGAATTGCTCGGATTCCGGTACTGCCATTTGTGCGCAAGACGGTTGGCTCAGAAGCAATCAAGGTCAGCATCATTGGCATTGGCAACCATCGCGTGCCCAATTACGAACTGCCCAGCAACATCGAAGGGCTGACCTTCACCAACCCCATCGAAACCGCCAGTCAATACGTGGATATATTGCGCGATAGCAGCGATGTGGTGATCGCCCTGACGCACATCGGCTTTGCGCCCAATCCTGCCAGTGTAGAAGTAGATGACAACGTGGATACCTACCTGGCCACCCACGTTTCCGGCATTGATGCCATCGTTGGCGGGCACTCGCACACCCATCCCACTGATACCCGTTACATCCCTGAACCCTTCAAATTCCTGCCGACCCTGCTGGGCAACCCGGATGGCGGAGCGGTGATCATCGGGCAAGCCAATCGTTACAACACCTACCTCGGCGAGATCATCATCGGTTTGCGCCCCAAACCCACCACGACCACCAGCGACGCTGGCATTTTATCTCAGGCTTATGAAGTCGTTTCTCGCGCCGGGCGCGCACTCGAGGTTACTGCTGCCATTGCGGAAGATACCACCATCAAGGGTATTGTCCAGCCGTATGCAGACAAACTCGCAGCCTATAACAATACAGTCATTGGGCAGACCATCACCCCGATTGATACGCTGGGGGCTTACACCACCGAGACCAACGGTGCCAACCTGCAAGCGGATGCTTCGGTGTGGAAATTGGAGAAAGAAAAAATCGAGGTTGATTTCCACCTATCCGGTGCAATGACCAATCGGAAAATTGCCGATTCGGCCACCCCCGCCACCCCATATTCGCTCAAGATCAGCGATATGTTCAGCGCCATGCCGTATGAGAATTCGCTGGTCGTTTTGCGGATGAACGGCCCGCAGATCAAACAGATTTTGGAACGGGCATACCGCAACTACTACTACTACAAGTATGTACCGGGTTACGGCGGTTACTCATACTACACAACCTGCATGCTGGACATCAACTCGGGCGGAAAGATTACCTACTTCGATACTTATCCGGAGTTACCCAACGGCAATAACGTGGCTGCACTTGAAATTGACGGCAAACGGGTTGACTTCAACGATCCCAATACCTATTACAACGTTTCTACCGTCAATTATCTGGCAGCAGGCTCCTGCAACTTCAATGACAGCGGCGTGTCGCTCTGGCCGCTTGATCAAATCGTTGCGGACACGCAGTACTATGTCCGCGATGCGGTGATCGAATACATCCAGAGTAAAACCGAGCCAATCAACCCGCAAATCGAAGGACGCCTGAACATCGTTATTCCTGTTCGCCTGTGGATGCCGGTCATTTCACGCTAATCTTTGACTGAGTTTGTCAAATCAAACGACTGCCCGGCGTTTGTAACCGGGCAGTCGTCTCTTTCTTCATAAACCATGCCGGCGCAGTGCATCGCGCAGCAGGGCGTACACCTGCGGATTGCCGGCCAGTATGCTGACCGGCGGTTTCAGGATGTCCTCATCGCCGTCCGCTTTGGTGACCACACAGCCGGCCTCCCGCGCAATCAGCGCGCTGGCGGCAATATCATAGTGCTGCACCGAGAGTTCCCAGTAACCGTCCAGCCGTCCGCAGGCGGTGTAGCACAAATCCAGCGCTGCCGAACCCAAGCGGCGCACCCCCTGCGAGCGCAAAGTGAGATCGCGAAAACAGGCAAAGGCGGCATCGGTATACGGAGAGCGGTCATGGTGTGGCAGCCCGGAAACCAGCAAACACTCGTGCAGGGCGCTGGCGCTCGCCGGATGGATCGGCTGGCCGTTGAGGTAGGCTCCCTTGCCCCGTTCGGCGGAGAACATTTCTTCATGGATGGGATCATACACCACTCCCAGCCGCAATTGCCCCCCCTCCGCGTAGGCAAGCGACACGCAAAAGAAGGCAAAGCCGTGCGCGAAGTTGATCGTCCCATCCATCGGGTCGAGGTACCAGCAGTGATCATCGCTGCCGTTACGGTGACCACTTTCCTCGCTAATAATGGTGTGATTGGGAAAGCGGCTGAGGATGCGCTCCATCAACAAGGCTTCGGATTGGTGATCTGCCTCGGTAACAATGTCGGTACTGCTTTTGAAGCGGATGGCATGATCTCCGCCAAAGCGATGGCGCAGAACATCACCCGCCTCGCGCGCCCATTCAATCAGGTCGTTCAGTTCTGGTTGCATGAGTGACTCCCTACTCGCAATTCAAGCCGATCTTAACAAACCAGCGCCGCAGTCAACTGCGGCGCACAGCGTGATATAATCAGCAGTGCCGAAGGTGGGAATCGAACCCACATACCCGGAGGGTACACGATTTTGAGTCGTGCGCGTCTGCCAGTTCCGCCACTTCGGCGTGATCTACTCGAAATATATCAAAAATCTTCGGAAGGGTCAAGGTTTCAAACCAATCATGCGTTTGGGAATCATCGGATTACCACAATCGGGAAAGACCACCCTGTTCAACGCCCTCACGCGCGGCAACCAGCCCACCGGCATTGCTACCGGCAAAATTGAAATTCACACCGCTGTTGTAGACGTCCCCGACCCGCGTGTGGATGTGCTTTCCAAAATATTCAACCCCAAAAAGACCATCTACGCCAAAGTCACCTACGCCGATATTGCCGGGCTGGATGGCTCAGCCGGCAAGAGCGGCATCTCCGGCACATTGCTCAACCAGCTAACCCAAATGGACGGTTTCATCCACGTCGTGCGGGTTTTCGAAGATGACCATTTGCCGCACCCGCAGGGCAGCGTAGATGCCCGCCGTGACATCGAAACCATGGATGCCGAGTTTGTGCTGAACGATCTGATTGCCGTTGAACGCAAACTGGAACGCCTGGCTGAAGAACGGAAAAAAGGCGGCGGACGGGATCGTTCTGCCATCGAGCGCGAAATTGCCCTGTTCGAGCGGATGCATCAGGCGCTGACTCAGGAAATTCCGCTGCGCGATGTGGACATCGAACCAGAGGAAGAAAAACTGCTCTCCGGCTTTGGCTTTCTCAGCCGCAAACCGCTGCTGATCGTGCTCAACCTTTCGGAAGGTCAGACTGCGCCCACCATCGAATATCCCCACCGGCGCAGTCAGGTGGTGGCTTTACAAGCCAAACTGGAAATGGAAATTGCCCAACTGCCGCCCGAAGATGCCGCTCTGTTCATGGCGGAATACGGCATCAGCGAACCCAGCCTCAACCGGATGATTCGGCTTTCGTACGATCTGCTGGGGTTGCAGTCCTTCTTCACCGTCGGGCCGGATGAAGTGCGCGCCTGGACAGTACGGCGCGGCGCAACTGCCCCCGAAGCGGCCGGCGAAATTCACACCGACCTGCAAAAGGGCTTTATCCGCGCCGAGGTCATCCACTACGACGATCTGATCGCGCTGGGCGGAATGAGCGAGGCACGCGCCAAGGGTAAACTGCGCCTGGAAGGAAAAGAATACCTTGTCAAAGACGGCGATATTTTGAATATTCGTTTCAACATCTGATCTCAACCGCCAGGTTTGTTATCGTCCGGTGATGAATCGGTTAAGAATCGCCCTTATCGGTGAGCGCAGGCTATAATTGAATCCGGCAAGACCAATCCCTCAGGAAGGAGCAGCCATGCCAAAAGTGAATTATCTGATTGATATGGACGGAGTCCTCATCAGCGGGCAGAAGATCATCCCCGGCGCGGATCAGTTCATCGCCCGCCTGCGCGCCAAAAAGATCAAGTTTCTGGTGCTGACCAACAACCCGATCTGGACGCCGCTCGACCTTTCGCACCGCCTGCAAAACATCGGCCTGGACATTGACAAGGACTCGATCTTCACCTGCGCCATGGCCACCGCCCGCTTTCTGGATGCCCAAAAACCCCACGGCAAAGCCTTTGTGATTGGCGAAAGCGGCTTGCAGGTAGCCCTGCACGAGGTGGGTTACATCCAGACCGAGTTCGACCCCGATTATGTCGTCCTAGGCGAGACCTTCAATTACAGCTTTGCGCAGATCACCAAAGCGGTGCGCTTGATCAACGCCGGGGCGCGCTTTGTGGCTACCAACCCCGACGCAACCGGACCAACCGATGAAGGAATTGTGCCGGCTTGCGGCGCCATGGCCGCCCTGATTGAAAAAGCCACCGGCAAAGCGCCTTTCTTCGTCGGCAAACCCAATCCCTTTATGATGCGCGCGGCCTTGAACTACCTTGGCGTACACAGCGAAAACACGGTGATGATCGGCGACCGCATGGACACCGACATTGTTGCCGGCATACAGAGCGGTCTGGGTACCGTCCTTGTGTTGAGCGGCGTAACCAGCCGCGATATGATTTCGGCCTACCCCTACCAGCCGCAGCGGGTGGTGGGTTCGGTAGCGGAATTGGAACTGGATTGAGCCAGAGGCTCAGAATTGCAGGCCGAACAGGCGCAGCCACGGCCGGCCGTACGACAGGAACGGCCACGGAATAGCCGCCAGCATCAACGCAAAGGATGCCAGATAGCCAATCGCTGCCCAACGATGTTTGAGAACATCGCTGGCCGCTTTGCGGGAACGGCTGCGCACCACATGCGCCACCACCAGCGCAATTAACATTAACAATAAGTGCTCGATCGCAAAGAAGCGCGTCCCCGAAGCCCGCATGGCTGCGGCAAAGTCAGCCGTCAGCACCCCAAACCAGCCCTTGGAGAAGTATAAAATCAGCCCCAAAAGTAACTGCACATCAAAAAACGAAGTATAAAGCAACCCATAGCGGTTATCATCCTGATTGAAACGCCGCCCGCGCAGCCAACCGGTAAAACCCCGCACAATCACAATGATGCCGATGATCACCAATGCCCAGCGGGTGAGGTTATGCAAACTTTGCAGGACCAGGTTGAGGGTGGACATGAACATTCCTCCTGTCAGAAAATGTACTTACCGATCGTTTAATTGGATTATACCCCACTCTCATCTGCGGGATCAAGGAGACCATCCCCTGCCCAAAAGTAGCGTATAATCTTTGAATATACCCGCCAAAAGAGGACAGCCTATGCCATTGGAAAGTTCCATCATCCGCAATCGCTTTCCCGCCTTGCAAAGCGGCGCCATTTTTTTGGATAACCCCGGCGGGACGCAGATTACCCTGTCTGCGCTGGAACGAATTCAGCAGTACCTGACCACCTCGAACGCCAATCATGGCGGCGCCTTCCGAACCAGTCAGCAGTCCGATGTCATTTTAGACCAAGCCCACGCCGCCATGGCTGATTTCTACAACGCTGCCCGCCCGGAAGAAATCGTCTTTGGCAACAACATGACCACCCTGACCCTGCACATCTCCCGCTCGCTGGCGCGCACATGGAAGGAAGGCGACACCATCGTGGTCACCCGCTTGGATCACGACGCCAACATCACCCCGTGGGCGCTGGCCGCCCAAGACCGCGGAGTGAACGTGCGCTGGGTGGACTTCCACCCCGAAGACGGCACCTTGGATCTGGATGACCTGCGCGCAGCGCTGGAAAGTCGCCCCCGTCTGCTGGCGGTCGGCTACGCCTCCAACGCGCTGGGCACCATCAACCCGCTGGAAGAAATCATCCCGCAGGCCCATGCAGCCGGCGCGTTGGTGTATGTGGATGCCGTCCAATACGCTGCCCACGGCCCGATTGATGTGCAGGCGCTCGGCTGCGATTTTCTGGTGGCCTCTTCCTACAAATTTTTCGGGCCGCACGCCGGCATTCTTTACGGACGTTACGAAGTGCTGGACAGCCTGTTCGCCTACAAGGTGCGCCCGGCGCCCAACACACCGCCCGGCAAGTTCGAGACCGGCACGCAAAACCACGAGGGCATTGCCGGCGTCCTCGGCACAATTGAGTACCTCGAGTGGCTGGGAGAAACCTTTGGCGGGGAGTTCAGGCAAGAACTCAGCCCTCACTACAAAGGGCGGCGCTTACGCCTGAAACAAGCCATGTACGCCATCCGCGCCTACGAATACCGCCTGAGCCGTGCCCTGCTGGATGGTTTGAAAAGCATCCCCAACCTGAAACTTTACGGGCTGAGCGACCCCCGCCGCATCAAAGACCGCGTACCCACCTTCGCTTTTCGTTTGGACGAGCAGCACCCGCGTGAGGTTGCCGCCCGACTGGGACGGGAAGATATCTATGTGTGGGATGGCAATTACTACGCGCTGGCGGTTACCGAACGGTTAGGCATCGAAGACAAGGGCGGAATGATCCGGGTCGGCGCGGTGCATTACAACACCGAGCGCGAATTGAAATACCTGACGGAAACGCTGGAACGAATTGCCAAACAAAAACTGGCTGCCTGAGCGGAAGTTCATTCTGCGGTTGAGCGGCGCTCCTTAATGCCCAGCGCTGCCCGCACAGCCCGGCTGGCACGCACCACCCCAAACACCTGCAGATTGTGAATCACCGCCGCAGCCAACTGCGGCGGCACATCGGCGTCAATTGCCAGCATACCCGCCACCCGCAGGTCAAGTCTTTCCCCCTTGCTGAGATGTTCTTCCAGTTCGGCGCGGCTCAAGCGGACAACCCCAAGGGTCAGCCCGCGCCGCTGAATGATCTGGCTCAGGGCTTCCTTCTGTTTCTCCAACTGAGCGCGGGCAGCCGTGCGCAGAAAGTCAGTACGGCTGGAATAATAACCTTCCTCAACCAGCACATCAATCTGACCCAAATCCACCACGCTCAGATTGATGGTGACCTTTTCGGGTTCGGGCATGGAAGTTTAGAAGGGAAATTGGCTGTGATCGGGCGAATCGCTGACCGGAGCGGAAAATTGGCTGCCTTCTTCAGCCGGCAGACAGGCAACCCGCCACCGACGGGGAAGCGAACGCAGATAAGCCGGAAAAAAATAAGAATGAGCCGGGCGAATCAGGAAAGGGCGATACATCCGCCGAATCTGCCTGATCATCAAACGAATTGGGAAGACAGGGAAAGGAGATTCCATTATAATACTCCATTTAGATGTTATTTGCCATCTAAAATAACTCTATTTAGAGTATATTGTTTTTAGAGAGGATTGTCAATCCAAATTCACCAGCGGTTGGATAACCAGAAGACGGCGCTTAATGTGGTACACTCGCAGGGATGCGCAAGCCTTGATTCCTTTTCGCCGAGGTAACCCATGAATGCTGAAAAATCCCCCACTAACTGGATCAGCATCGTTCTGTATGGTTTCGCCGGTTTGATGCTGGCGCTGGCAATCATCGTTCTGATTGCAATGATTGGCGCGGCCAGCGCCCTGCCCGCCAATCAAATCTTTTTCCAGATGTTCGGGTTGGGCGAACTGGCCAACCTGATCATCCGGCCTTTACAATCGGCGCTGATCAACGGCGGCATCCTGCTGGCTTTGTTGATGACGGCCATCGCCGCCTTGCTGTTCATGCTTGGACGGATGAACGCCGCTCAGGTTCGCCTCGCCGAGCGGGTGCGCCGGTTAGAAGAAAGAATTACCGCGCCGACGCAGTAACCCCTACCGTATCGCCATGCGATTCAACACGACCACCCCGCTGGACGTGCGGTCGAAGACCAGACGCACCCCAGCCAGTGAGTTCACATTGAGCGCCGGGTTTTCTTCCAAAAACCAAGCCAGCGGCAAATCGAAAGTTTGAAAAATCGGCTCAGAAACCGGCGTGGCGTGCATGAAAGCCGCCTTGGCAAACACCCCTTGAATCTGCGGCTGCAACAGGGCATAGCGGCTGAGCGGCAAGCGGGCAGCGTTCCCCTGCCGGTCGAACACCTCGATGCTCAAATCCAGCGGCATGCTGGCAGGCACGGGCCGGTCACGCTCGTTTCCCTCGGTTTGGGGCGATTCGCCGGCATCGGCCAGCGAGAAGGATAAAACCCGCTCAGCCGTCAGCGAAATTCCCTCCGCCGGCAGGTAGAGGGTGTAATCGGCAGCCGGCAAAGTGCGCGCATCCCAGCCGAGAAAGACGGCTTTGAAGCCAAAATCGCCCCATTTGCCTTTGACCACCTCCTCCCGCCAGCGGGTCAGATTGCTGCCCGCCAGCCAACCTCCGGACAGAGTTGGAGTGCTCAGATCAATGTCCTCCCTGAAATCAGCCAGAATCAGGGTTTGGCTGTCCTGATATTGATTGAGATAAAGGGTATCCGGCAGCCATTCGCGTCCGCGGCGCAGATCCTGAAACAGAGCGCGGTAATCGCTTCGATCCAGGAGGGTATCTTCCAGAAAAGCGCTGACCAGCACCCGGGCAATGCGCTGCTGCTCGGCCTGCGGCAGCAGTTGACGCAGGTTGTAGAGGCGTGGCAGGGGTTCAGCCATGTCTTTATGGCCCCAAACGGTATTGAATTGGCCGTGATTCGCGCCGTAAATATAGATGGCTGCTTTGTAGTAATCGCCCTCTCCGCTAAATTGCAACCGTTCAAACGGCGCAGCGCCCATCATGGTCAGCACGTCCATGTCGTGCGCGCCGTGCAGCAACAGGTAATTGACATCCCGCAAGGGCGTGCGAAAACCACTGGGGCGATACTGTCCATCGGCTGGCGCCAGCGCAATCAACGAGCGGATATCGAAGCCATAGTCGAATTTCAGGGCAGCATTATCCGGATAGCAAGGAAGTTGGTTGAAAGCCGCGGCAATGACAATGGCCTCGCCGCCGCGCGAATGCCCGATCAGCGCAATCCGGTTGAGATCAACCCGCTGGTAGAAGGGATTTCCGGGCTGTTCGTTCCAGGCGCGCCACTGACGAAGGTGCTCCAGCACCAGCCAGCCGCGCGCATCCGATTCGCCCTGCAACGAGTTGAAGAACCACACATCGCCCCACGCCGAAATGTTGAGGAAGTTCTCGTCCACGGCCACAAAGATAAATCCGCGCGAAGCCAGCAATTCCCCCAAATAATCATACCCGCTTTCGGAGTATTCCTCCATGGGGTGGTTGCCGTGCACCGCAATCACCAGCGGAAAGCGCCCCTCTGCCTGCGGATACCACACCCGCGCATTGAGCGGCAGTTCTGCCGGCGAAAAGCCCCAATACGCCGTGCGCAAACCAGACCATCCTTCCAAAAGCAGCGAGCCGTCCACGGTCGGGGTCAACAGAGCCGCCCCCCCGCCGTATTCAGGGCGGCGCTTGTCGTTTCCGCTCCCGTAGGTCAGCATGGCCGACGGCATGCCGCCCGGTTCGGCCGGATTGGGCAACGCCAAAACCGGGATGTGAGTCAAATTCTGGGCAGCAGCATAGATGGGCGGTCGAGCAGGGCGCCCCTGCCAGCCAAGAAAAACACCAACCAAAACCAAAATCAGCAGACCGGCCCCCGCCTGCACCCAAAAAACTGTCCGGCGCTTGCCGTCGAAGCCGGCAGGTGTTCGTTGCCGCAAACCTGCAACCCCGCTGCCCAGCAGCCCAGCCGCAGCCAAAATCACGAGAAGGGTCGCCGCCAACCCCGGTAAAAGCGGCAGACTCAAAAACGCCAATCCGGCAGTGGAAACGAGCGCAATCAGCAACGCAAAGCGGAAAAAGCGCGGCAATTTACCCAGCAAGACCCCCACCCCGAACAACAACGCCGCCGCGCCAACTGCCAGCCCCAGCGCCCCCAGCGCCACCCCCAGCCAGACCGCCGCGCCGCCATGCCGGGAGAGGAAGAAAGCCGTCAGAGCCAGAATCATCAAAACAGCAGCGATCACTCCGCCCGCCGCGCCGCGCCACGCCGCTGAACGGGAGGAAGCCAACGGGGAGATCTTTTTTAGAGAATCAGAAAGCGGATCAGGCAAGAAAGAACGGGGCATCGTACGACTCCTTTTGCAAATTTGCGGGGCATGCTTATCATAAATGCTCAACAGGATTGACACCTCCCGCCAGAGAAGGAAGCCGGCCTATCTAAACGGCTAGTCTGACCATCCCGCGCCGAAGTGAGGGTAAAATTGGACTGTGCCCACCAACCGCATCTACTTTGGCGATAACCTGCCCATTCTCCAATCCCTGCCTTCGGGCAGCGTGGAGTTGATTTACATTGACCCGCCCTTCAATACCGGCCGGGTTCAGCAACGCGTCCGTCTGCGCACACTCAGCGATGGCAGCGGTGACCGGGTAGGCTTTGGTGGGCGGCGTTACCGCACCGTGCGGCTCGGCTCGAATGCCTACGCCGACATTTTCGATGACTATCTGGCCTTTCTGGAACCACGCCTGCGCGAGGCTCACCGCCTGTTGCAGCCCAATGGCAGTTTGTACTTTCACATTGATTATCGCGAGGTGCATTACTGCAAAATCCTGCTCGATCAGATTTTCGGGCGAGAGTGCTTTCTCAATGAAATCATCTGGGCTTACGATTATGGTGGACGCACCCGCCGCAAATGGCCGCCCAAGCACGATAACATCCTCTGGTACGCCCGCGACCCGCGCCGTTACATCTTCAACGCTGATCAGATCGAGCGCATCCCCTACATGGCGCCGGGGCTGGTGGGCGCAGAAAAGGCGGCGCGCGGCAAACTGCCCACCGATACCTGGTGGCACACCATCGTCCCCACCAACAGCCATGAAAAGACCGGCTACCCCACCCAAAAGCCGCTCGGCATCCTGCGGCGCATCCTGCAAGCCTCTTCCACGCCGGGCGGGCTGGTGCTGGATTTTTTTGCCGGCAGCGGCACGACCGGCGCAGCCGCGCTGGAACTGGGACGGCGATTTATCTTAATAGACAACAACCCGCAGGCCATTGCGGTGATGCGCCAACGGTTTGCGGGCGCAGCCGACATTGAATGGATTGAATGTCCCTCATCCCCACCGGAGAATCCATGAACCAAAATCACCTTGTGCCGATACTGGAATTCGACCCCGCCGAGCGAGCCATTCTTGAACCCCAGCCGATTCGGTTGACCCGGCCGGCTCCTCCCCGCGCTGTCTTGTGCTTTTTTCAGGACGTGATCAATCGCCTGCGCCGTAAAGGCCGCCTCAAAGTCATCGGCCGGCTCAAATCGGAAATCGGCCCCAATCCGCTCTATCTGCTGGAAGAAGGCGGAGAAAACCTGCTGATTGCCCACCCCGGCGTAGGTGCGCCGCTTTCAGCCGGATTTTTGGAAGAAATCATCGCGTTGGGCGTCAATCGCTTCATTGCGGCGGGCGGATGCGGCGTGATAGACCATGCCATAGACGCGGGTCACCCATTGATTTTGACCGCGGCAGTGCGGGATGAGGGCGTTTCCTACCATTACCTGCCGCCCGGTCGTGAAGTTTCTGCCAGCCCGGCAGCCGTGGCTGCCCTGCAAGATACCCTTGAAGCGACAGGAATGCCGTACACGCTCGCCAAAGCATGGACGACCGATGGGATTTACCGCGAAACGGTCGAGCGCCGCGCCAAACGGTTGGCAGAAGGCTGCCAGGTGGTGGAGATGGAAGCGGCAGCTTTCTTTGCCGTCGCTCAATTCCGCCGGGTTACCTTTGGACAGTTGGTCTATGGCGGCGATCTGGTCGTGCCAGAGGGATGGGACAGCCGCCGCTGGCACAAGCGCGCCGATGACCGCGAACGGATTTTCTGGCTGGCGGTGCAGGCCTGCCTGCGCCTGTGATTTGTGATATAAAAAAGATATGCTCGATCCCAACGCAACCATGCCCACTTTCGATTATGACCCCACCGCGCTGGTACTGTTCGGCGGCGGCGGTCACGGCAAAACGCTGATTGAACTGGTGCGCGCAGCCGGCGCTTACCACTGGGTAGCTGTCGTGGATGACGGTCTGCCGCCGGGCAGCGAGGTGCTGGGCGTTCCGGTCGTGGGCGGCGCCGACGCCCTGCCGGATTTGTACCGCAGCGGGGTTCGGCTGGCAGTCAACGGCGTGGGCGGCATCAACCACCCCGAAGTGCGCCTGAAAGTATTTGAAACGCTGGCAGCCGCCGGTTTCAACTGTCCGGCATTGGTGCATCCGACGGCCTGGGTGGATTCATCGGCACGGCTGGAAGGCGGCGTGCAGGTGCTGGCACAAAGTTATGTCTCCGCCTGTGCCGTGATTGGCTATGGCAGCGTGCTGAACGCCGGAGTGGTTGTCTCGCACGACTGCGTCATCGGCAAATGCGTCAACCTTTCGCCGGGCGCGCTGCTGGCTGGGGGGGTACGGGTGGAAGACTTTGCCCAAATTGGGATGGGCGCAACCGTCAACCTCAATTTGACCATTGGACGCGGCGCGCGGGTCGGTAACGGCGCCACCGTCAAGGCAGATGTGCCGCCGGGCACGGTGGTGTATGCCGGCAGCGTTTATCCGCCGCGTTGAAAACCTGAGGAGGAAGACTATGTTTCGTAAAAATCCACCGGCTGGTTCTCCGCCACCCCCGCCCACCGAGCGGGTTACCTCGGTGCTGGGGCCGGGTATCAACTGGAAAGGCAGCCTGCACGGCAGCGGCGGGGTGCGCATTGAAGGCACCTTCGAAGGCGATATTGCCGTACGCGGTCTGGTCGTGATTGGCGAAACCGGACGGGTAAACTGCCCGGAACTGCGCGCCAATACGGTGGTGGTTGCCGGGGCGCTGCGCGGTAATGTGCTGGCAGAAAAGCTGGAAATCCGCTCCACCGGCCGGGTGTGGGGCGATGTAACCGTGGTTTCTTTTTCCACCGAGGAAGGCGCTTTCCTGCGTGGTCAGGTGCGCATGGAAGAGCAAGTCCAAATCGTGGTCGAATCGCCGGAAAGCGAAGAAGACCTTTCTACCCCAGTATCCAGCGATTCTGAATAAACCATGCCGGTACTGAGTACGGCTCAATGGGTGGGGTTCATCAGTGAAGCGCTGGGGGTGATCGCGGTCATCCTGCTGTTGGGCATCAGTCCGCGCTTGCGGAATGTGCCGCCGGTGCAGTTTCAGTATCCACGCCGCGAGGGGTGGATTTCGCTGGCTTTGGGGGGCGGCATGGCGCTGTTGTCGGTTTTGATGTATGCTCAACCAGCCACCGCACAGGAAATTCAGCGCGGCGGGGCTGCCTCTCTGCTGCCGGGGCTCAGTCTGGCAGCCCTGGCGGCGCTGCTCAGCGGGGCAGCCCTGGTTTACCGCCATCAACCGCCGCGCAGCGCGGGCTGGGGGCGGGCGCTGCTCGCGCCGGCGCTGCAAATCGGCATTGCTGTCAGCCTGTTGAGCATCTTCCTGCGCGGGATGCTGCTGCGTTTGTTGGGCGGCATCGGCGCGGATCAAGCCCAAGCCTTATGGATGCTGCTGGCAATAGCCGTGGGGGAAGAAACCTTGTTTCGCGGCTACGTGCAGCCACGCGTTTCAGCCTGGCTGGGCAGCCTGCCCGGCTGGCTGTTGAGCGCCGGGCTGTTTGTGCTGGTTCAAACCCCGCGAATTTTGCTTTTACCCGCCCAAAGCCAGTGGACGGGCTGGGGGGTTACCGTCTTGCACAGCCTGCTGGCCGGCTGGATGATGATGAAGGTGCGTCATGTGGCAGCGCCGGCGCTCTACCGCGCCATTTCCGCCTGGCTGCTGTTTTTGTTGTGATCGTTATCTCCTGACTCGGCCGCAACGGAGTACCTGCGCTTGGCGCGCTTTGCGGTAAAATCGAGCGTATGAGCCCATATCCACCTCCGATTATCCCCATGTCCTCCCCCGATTTGACCGATGCCGAACGACAGGCGGTTTTGAATGTGCTGAACACCCCCCACCTGAGCATGGGCGGGCAAATCGAAGCCTTCGAGCAGTCCTTTCGTGATTTTACCGGCTGGCGGCACGCCATCGGCGTCAATTCCGGCACGGCCGGCCTGCACCTGTGCGTGCGGGCGGCCGGCATTCAGCCCGGTGACTGGGTGATCACCACGCCGTTTTCATTTGTCGCTTCCACCAACGCCTTGTTGTTTGAAAATGCCGTGCCGGTTTTCGTGGACGTGGACGAACGCAGCGGCAACATCCACCCGCAGCAGGTTGCCGAAGCCGCCCATGACCTGACGCAGGGCGGCAAAGCCGCCAAGCGCTGGCTGCCGCGTTGCGGCGTCCATGCCCGACCCAACGGCCGCCTGAAAGCCATTTTGGCGGTGGATGTGTTCGGACAGCCGGCCGACTATGACTCGCTGCAAGTCACCGCCAGGCAGTACGATCTGCGCCTGATCGAGGATTCGTGCGAAGCGCTTGGCGCTGAGTACAAAGGCCGCAAAGCCGGCACGCTGGGGGATTACGGCGTGTTTGCCTTTTATCCGAACAAGCAAATCACCACAGGCGAAGGCGGGATGGTGGTTACCGACGACGAGGCCGCCGGGCAGCTGATGCGCGCCCTGCGCAATCAGGGACGGGCGCCGGGCGACACCTGGCTGCAACACACCTTTTTGGGCTACAACTACCGTCTGGATGAAATGAGCGCGGCGCTGGGCACGGTGCAAATGAGCCGCCTGGAAGAATTGCTGCGAAAACGCGAGCAGGTTGCCGGCTGGTACCGTCAGCGGCTGGAACATATTCCCGGCATCGAACCGCCCTACCTTGAACCCCACACGACCCGCGCCTCGTGGTTTGTGTATGTCATCCGCTTGGCGCGCGGGCTCAACCGAGCCGCTGTTGCCCAGCGGCTGGCCGAACGCGGCATTCCGGTGCGGCCGTACTTCCTTCCCATCCACCTCCAGCCCTACATGGTAGAACGCTTTGGCTATCGAGCGGGCGATTTTCCGGTCACCGAGGACTTGGGGCAGCGCGGACTGGCGCTCCCGTTTTCCGGCGTGATGGATGAGACTCAGGTGGAACTGGTCTGTGATACGCTTCGGCAGGTATTGTGAGCATGGCGGAGGGTGATACCCAGATATTCTATCCTCCCCGACGGCGCGGGCTGATCGTTCACCTGCTGGCCGGCATCCTCCTGCTGGCTGGCAGCATTGCCTGCCTGATTTTGGCCTTCAATCAACCGCAAGAGGGGCGTTTTGCGCTCCTGTTGCTGGGCAGTTTGGCCCTGTTCGCTCCCTTGCCTTGGGTGTTTTACCGCGCCTATGCGCTGATGAACGCCTTTTACCGTTTGGAACGGGATGGCTTACGCCTGCGCTGGGGTTTGCGCGCCGAGGACATCCCCCTGCCGGAAATCGAATGGGTGCGTCCCGCCCGCGAATTGGGTTTCAACCTGCCGCTGCCGCCGTTGAGCGCGCCGGGGGCGGCGCTGGGCAGCCGGCAGGTGGCCGAACTGGGAACGGTGGAATTCATGGCTTCGGAGACCGACTCCCTGTTGCTGGTGGCCACCCCAGAGCGCGTCTATGCCATCTCCCCGCAAGACGAGCGCGCCTTCAACCGCGCCTTTCAGCGCATGATCGAACTGGGCAGTCTGACGCCCCTGCAGCCCTACTCGGCCCAGCCGGCGGCTTTTGCCCGCCGAGTCTGGGACGACCGTCCGGCGCGCTGGTTTCTGATGGCCGGACTGATTCTGACCGTGCTGCTGCTGATCGTGGTGGCGTTGGCGATTCCTGGCCATCCTCAAATTTCGCTGGGGTTCGATGCGCTCGGCCAGCCGCTGCCGCCCGTGCCTGGCGAACAGTTACTGCTGCTGCCGGTGTTGGGGATTTTGATTTACCTGACCGACCTGCTGGGCGGCATCTACTTCTACCGCCGCGAAGCCGACCGGCCGGTTGCTTTTCTGTTGTGGATTGCCTCTGCCTTTACCCCCCTGCTTCTGCTGATCGCAACAGGGGTGATTTTACTCGATTGATGAGCGACAAGTGGCAAATCTCTCCATTTCACCGATTCAGATTGGTTTGGGTTTTGGGCTGGCGCTGATCATCTCGCTTGCCGCCTATCGGCTGCGCTCGCTCAGCCGCAGCGGAGCGCTGGCTGCCGTTCTGCTGGGAACAGCGGTATTTGGGTTGGGCGGGCTGGCGTGGGCGGTGCTGTTGCTGGGTTTCTTCATCTCATCCAGCCTGCTTTCGCGCCTGTTTCGCCGCCGCAAACAGAGCGTGGAGGAAAAATTTTCCAAAGGCAGCCAGCGGGATGCCACTCAGGTAGCCGCCAACGGCGGAATCGCCGGTCTGCTCGTGCTGGCGCAGGTCTTTTTCCCCGCTTCTCCCCTGCCGTGGCTGGCAGCCGCCGCCGCGCTTGCTGCCGCCAACGCCGATACCTGGGCAACCGAATTAGGCGTACTCAGCCCGCGCAAGCCGCGCCTCATCACCACCGGCAAAGTCGTGGACAAGGGCGCTTCCGGCGGCGTCAGCCTGCTGGGTACGCTGGCCGCCACAGGCGGGGCGGCTTTCATCGCCGCGCTGGCGGTTTTGTTTCCACCCGCCGGCATGGGAGTTGCCCCGTTGTGGGTGGCGCTGCTGGTCAGTCTGGCCGGTTTGCTGGGCAGCCTGATCGATTCGCTGCTGGGCGCCACCGTGCAGGCCATCTACACCTGTCCGCAGTGTGACAAGGAAACGGAACGCCACCCACTCCATAGTTGCGGCACGCCAACCGTGCCGTTGCGCGGCTGGCGCTGGTTGAACAACGACGCCGTCAATGCCGCCTGCACAATCAGCGCGGCCGGCGCGGCGGCCTTGTGCGCCGCCTTGCTTCTGCCGGTGATCGGGTCACCGGCTCAATTGCCTGTCGAAGGAGGTTATTCGATGAAAATCAGCAGTCCTGCGTTCAGCGATGGCGCCAACATTCCGGCCAAGTTCACCTGTCAGGGGGAGAATGTTTCCCCCCAACTGGATTGGAGTGGAGTTCCGGCTGGGACGCGAAGTCTGGCGCTGGTAGTCAGCGACCCGGACGCGCCCGGCGGGACGTTCATCCACTGGGTACTCTACAACCTGCCGCCTCAAACCGCCGGTTTGCCGGAAAGCGTACCCACCAGCGAACGGCTGAGCGGCGGCGCAGCCCAAGGCCGCAACGACTTTGGACGGATCGGGTACGGCGGGCCGTGTCCCCCGCCCGGTAAGCCACACCGCTACATCTTCACCCTGTACGCCCTGGACATAGACCCCGACCTGCCGGCCGGTTTGAACGCCGCCCGCCTCAACCAGCTCATGCGTGGCCACATCCTCGAACAGGCCTCTCTGACGGGGGTGTACCAGCGCTAATTCATACCCCTCATCAATATCCATCGTCCTCGTCATCATCGTCGTTGTCCTTGCCGCCCTTGCCGGAATCGTCATCACTCCCTTTCCCGGATTCGCGGGTCGCTTTAGCGGAGTCATCGGAAGGGGTTGAGGTGAGGATCAGGCGCGGGGTAGCCGAAGGCTGCGGAGCAAACGTGGCTGTTGCAGCCGGTCGGGTCAACGTTGGCGTGATCTGATATGGGGTAAGGGTGGGGGTTGGCGGCGGGTTCAAGCGGTCGGCGCGTGCGCTGAGCGCCAGAAAATCATTTTCACCCACCCGGATGGCGGTAACCGAAATCGGTTTTCCCACTTGTGGTGTACCTTCCATTTTCGCCAGACTGGCCAGGCGCACCCGCACACCCTCGATGATCCACTCTTGATCCGTCTGCGATTGCAGAATCCCCCCGAGCTGATACAGGCGGAGGCGTATTTCAGTCACTTCCAGGTTATTTTGGCCGCTGACAAAACCTTGAATATCCACATACGCGCTTGCCATCGAAGGAGCAGCCAATTGCAGCCGTCCACTGAGCGTAAAATCAATCCCGCCAGCCGACCACTGATTGTAGCCATCCTGAATGCGCGGGGTGAGAAAGCCGCTGAACTCAACCGGTTGCTCTTTACCGGTCAGAATCAACTGCCGCACTTCTTCCGCCCGGCGTTGATCGAAGGTATCTTCGAGGGTGAGACGCGCCAGGGCATCCCCGCTCAGCGCCAGTTGAGCCTGCTCGACCGTGCGTTTCATCCCATACAAAGGCTGGCCGGGCAGTGATCGTCCTGAAGCCAGCGCCAGCGCAAAACCTGCCACCAAAAGCAGCAGGACGGCCGAAAGCGCCAGCGAGGCAAACCGCGGCCAAGCGAAATGGATTCTCGGCTGCTGGCGGGCATGCTGGGCAGCTGCTTCCAAAAACTGCGCACGGCTGTTCCGTATTCCGCTGACCGGCGGGAGGTACAGAGCATTTGCCTGAGCCAGACGAGCGCTTTCTAAAAGCGGTCGTAATTCTTCCACCCGTTCGGGATAATCCGCCAGTATCCTTTCCAGCGGTTCACCGATTTGCATCCTCTGCAAGCATTCTTCCAATAATTGAGCAGTTTCGGCAGGCTTCATCGCTTACCGGCTCCCTTCCAATTGGCGGCGTAAGGCCGCCAGCGCTCGAAACTGTAAAACTTTCACCGCTTCGACTGATTTTCTCATCACCTTGGCGGTCTCATGCACGGATAATTCCTGGGAAAAGCGCAACGCAAGCACATGCTGCTGTTCATCGGTCAACTGCAACATCGCCCGGCGAATTTGATGACGAGCGGCGTTCTGTTCGGCCACCTCAGCCGGGTCGTGACCATTGGGCAGGTTTTCTTGCTGCTCGATCCGCGTTATTGGGCGACGGTAAGAGTGCCGGTAAAAATCCTGAACCAGATGATGGGCCGTACCCAGCAGCCATGCCCGCAGGTTATCAATCGTCAAATCCTCTTTCTTGAGGGCTTTCAGCAAACGCAGAAAAACTTCGGCGGTAATGTCTTCACAGGTATGCGGGTCATCCACGCGGTAAGAAACATAGCGAAAGACCTGCGGATAGAGGGCATCGTGAATGGCAGTCAGCGCCTGCGGCTCGAACTGTTTAGCCCGCCGTAGTAATTCGGCGGCCTCTTCTGCCTGCCGGTTTTGAACAGTTGAGGGAATTTCGGTCATAAAGGCGTTTTCTGTAATGGGGTAATTATACATCCAGCCTATGCGAAAAGGTTTCTGCCGGGCGTAAGGGAACGTACACCCGGCAATCTGAACAATCTCACCCATCCAGAGGCAGAAATTACTCACTTACCCTTTCCTTTACCGTAATCATCGCCACCTTTGCGATCATCGTCATCATCATCGTCATCGTCACCACCCCTGCCTTTGTCCGAATAATCATCCTCTTGATCGTCCCCGCCGCTTCTGCCGGAATGATCATCCCCGCTGCGGTCGTCATCTCCCTGAGAAAGTTCGATCTCGCGCGCCAGATAACTGCCATCGGCCTGCAAAGTAGCATGCACTTTGACCATTAGCCCAACCGCCAGCGCGCCTTTGATTTCCGTGCCGGCTGTGGTGCGCACCGTGCGCCCGCCGATCACAACCACGCCGTTTTGAATAGACTCCACCTTGCCAAAGAATTCCACCTCGCCGCTGCCAACCGCGCCGGGCGTGCTGGTTTTACCCATGTCCTCCGCTTCGGTCGGTTCGATCTCGCGCGCCAGATAACTGCCATCGGCCTGCAAAGTGGCATGCACTTTGACCATTAGCCCAACTGCCAGCGTGCCTTTGATTTCTGTGCTGGCTGTGGTGCGCACTGTGCGCCCGCCGATCACAACCACGCCGTTTTGAATAGACTCCACCTTGCCAAAGAATTCCACCTCGCCGCTGCCAACCGCGCCGGGCGT